>OLGD01000557.1_pt1 | contig 72646 bp, 62 predicted proteins | sample 1605311 | NCBI WGS metagenome assembly OLGD01 (sample SAMEA3888917, study PRJEB22519) | human gut metagenome | biome: human gut; feature: human-associated habitat; material: faeces | place: Denmark | collected 2010
TCTGTATGAACTCTTTTATTTACTTAAAGTGTTGCACTTGATAGTATAATTCACCCATAAGACGAAGCGCGCCGCCCCTTCCGGGGCGGCGCGCCCTGTTTCCGCCATCGGCCGCTCGGGCCCGCCGTTCACCATGCCGCCCAGTCGATGCGGCAATAAGTGCTGCCGTCGACCTGCCGGCACCAGACGTACCAGTTGCACCGCTTGCCCATCGCGTCCGCCACGGTCTGCAGCGCGCCGCTGAGCGCCTCCCAGGTGCAGGTGCGGTTGAGCAGCATGGCGTAGACCGTCTGTTGCCCACGGTCGCGGCGCGCCGTGAACGCATAGTAGGCGAGACCGCCCAGATCCGTACAGAGCCCGCCAAAGCCCTCCTCTGCAGCAGCGTAAAAGAATTTCGACCAGTCCGTCGCCGCCGCCACCGGCGCAGTCTCCTCCTGCGGCGTCCAGACGTGGTCGCCGGCCATGTCCAGCCCGACGTTGAACCAGCGATAGTCCCACACGCCCGCATCCATCAGGTCGTTCGTGACGTCCACCAGGTACCACTGGCCGTCCAGCAGGATCGTGTTCCAGGTGTGCGCCGCGCCGCCCGCCGTCCCGCTCTGGCGGCGCACGTCGAAGCCGGCCAGCTTGCCCAGCAGATAAAACGCATCCGCAAACCCCTGGCAGTTTGCGCTGCCATCGAGCAGGGCGCCCACGGCCGTAAACGTCGTCGGCGTGCCATCCGCCTCCGCCGTGGCCGGCGGCGCGTCGGTATAACGGACGTTTGCACACAGCCAGTCGTGCAGCGCGCGCTCGAGCATGAGCGGCGTGTCGGCAGCGGCTCGGGCCGACGCGACGATCTGCTGCGCCCGCGCATAGGTCGCGCGCTCCCGCTCGGACAGGCTGGCCACGTCCCCGCTCTCGGCCGCATACACGATCCGGGTGCCCGGATAATAGCGCAGCATGAGCTCCAGCAGGCCCGTATCAAAGCGCAGCCTTGCGGTGACGCCGCACTGCATCGTCAGCGCCAAAATGGGGCGCAACGGCTCCTCCGCCTGCCCGAGCGACGCAAGGTCGTCCAGATACAGGCGGATCACCGGCTCGCAGCGCTCCGCGCTCTCGCGCAGGTACGTCGCAGCGTCCGTAAGCGTCGCAAAGCGCGGCGCCTCCTGCGCCGCCTGCGCGGCACGCCCCGGCAGCAACACCGGCAGCAGCGCCGCCATGAGCAGCAGCGCCAGCGCCCGTTTCCCTGCCCCTTTCATGCGCAACACGTCCTCCTTTGCCGTCCTTTGCACGCCCGCTCAGCCCTGCAGGCCCCGCTCCTGCCGATCCATATTTTCGATGACCACGTCGTAGATGTCGCCAAGCGACGCGCAGTATTCGAGCACCTGCCACGGCGTGTTCGTGTGGAAATGGATCTTGATCAGCGTCTCGTCCCCGACGCAGAGCAGGCAGTCGCCCGCGATGTGCGCGGTAATGTATGCCCCGATGTCGTCCTCCGACAGGCCCTCTCCCTCGAGCAGCAGCTGCGTGTCATACCGAAATTCCAACATACGCCTTCCCTCCGTTACGCTTCCCGATAGGCGGCGAGAATCTCGCCAAAGTACAGGGTATGCGGGTCCCCGTCGGCCGTGGCCTGGTTGTCGCCGTAAAAGCGCGCGCGAAGGCCCGGCTCCAGGCAGTCCAGATCGCTCTCGGCGCGAAAGACCACGCGGCATTCAAAATGTATGGCGCAACCGTCAAGCGGCGCAGCCCCGCCGGCCCGCGGCGCAAGCAGCGACAGGCCGCAGGCCGCCAGCTTGTCGCCGTCGCGCCCGGAATGCGACCCGCAATAGGCCAGCGCCTCCCGCATCGTGCCCGCTGCCGGCACGCTCACGGTAAACACGTTGCTCTTTTCCAGCAGCGCGTGCGTGTGCCGGCTGTGACGCACGAACACCGTGCACACGGGCCTGCCCCATATGACGCCAAACTGCGCCCAGCCGATCGTCATCGGGTTGCCGTCCACCATCAAAAACGCGCCCTTGGGCAGCTGCCCGCAGGTTTCGTCGAGTAGCGCTCTGTACTCTTCCATATCGTTCCCTCTTTCCTCATGTTGATCTGCCGTCTCGGCGGGACGGCGTGTCCCGGGAAATGGCGCCGCCGCGGCGCGGGGGCGCGGGGCGCCCGGCCCCGCCATGCCGTATTGTATCATACGGGGCGGGTGCTTGCAAACCGGTTGTTGACATATGGCAAAAACCTGCTATACTGTAATCGACATATGTCAGAAAGGAGGGCTGCCCATGCCAAGGCCCACGCGTTGCAGGCGCGTTTGCGCCCTGCCGGACCAGCGCGAATTTGGCCCGGCCGACCGCCGCTGCTGCGGCAAGGCCGTCGTCATGACCGTGGACGAATACGAAGCCATCCGGCTCATCGACCTGAGCGGCCTGACCCAGGAACAGTGCGCGGCGCAGATGGACGTTGCGCGCACGACGATCACCGGCATTTACGACAGCGCGCGCAGGAAGCTGGCCGACGCCATCGTCAACGGCAGGCAACTGCGCATCGAAGGCGGCAGCTACCGGCTCTGCGAGACGGGCGCCGCCTGTCCCCGCCACGCGCACCACGCCTGTCCCCGCGCCGCGGCGCGCCGGGAGGCGCCCCCAACTTTGCCGCCCCGTTGCGGCCTGAAACCAGATGTGAAGGAGAACCAGCCACATGAGTGAACAGAATTGCAACCATGACTGTGCCAGCTGCGGATCGGACTGCGCCTCGCGCGCCGCGCCGCAGAGCCTGCAGGCGCCGGCAAACGCCCGCTCGCATGTCGGCCGCGTGATCGCCGTCGTCAGCGGCAAGGGCGGCGTGGGCAAGTCCCTCGTCACCTCCGCGCTCGCGGTGCAGCTGCGCCGCAGGGGGCTTCGCGTCGGCATCCTCGACGCAGACGTGACCGGCCCGTCCATCCCGCGCGCCTTCGGGCTGAACAGCCGGGCGGAGGGCGACGACGAGGGGCTGTTCCCCTGCCGCACCGGCACCGGCATAGGCGTGATGTCCATCAACCTGCTGCTCGAAGACAGCAACGACCCGGTCGTATGGCGCGGGCCGATGATTGCCAACGTCGTCAAGCAGTTCTGGACGGACGTCGCCTGGGGTGACATCGACTTTCTGCTCGTGGATATGCCGCCGGGCACGGGCGACGTGCCGCTGACGGTGTTCCAGTCGCTGCCGGTGGACGGCATCGTCGTGGTCACTTCGCCGCAGGAGCTGGTCGGCATGATCGTCGAAAAGGCCGTCCGCATGGCGGAGATGATGCACGTGCCGGTGCTGGGCGTGGTGGAAAACCTGTCCGGCTTCCGCTGCCCGGATTGCGGCGCCGTACACGACATCTTTGGCCGCAGCAACCTGGACGAGATCGCCGTCCAGCACGGCATCGCCCACGTGGAGCGGCTGCCGATCGATCCGGCCCTGTCCCAGCTGTGCGACCTTGGCAGCATAGAGCAGATGCCGGAAGACTACCTCGCGTCGACCGCGGCCATGTTGTGCGCCGCCGACGCGGGCCGGAACACCTGAATGTGCCAAAACAAGGAGGAAACTCACATGAAGATCGCAGTCACCTATGAAAACGGCCAGGTCTACCCGCACTTTGGCCACACGGAGCAGTTCCTGCTCCTCGACACCGAGAGCAACCAGACGGAAATCGTCCCCACCGAGGGCGCGGGGCACGGCGCGCTGGCCGCCTTTTTGCAGGCGCACGGCGTAACTCACCTGATCTGCGGCGGCATCGGCGCCGGCGCGCAGCAGGCGCTGCAACAGGCCGGCATCCAGCTCTACGGCGGCGTCAGCGGCGACGCGCGCGCGGCCGCGGAGGCGCTCGTCGCCGGCACGCTCGCCTACAACCCGGACGTGCGCTGCTCGCACCACGACCACGAAGACAGCCACGGCTGCGGCCACGGCGAGCCCGGCTCCGCAGGCTGCCAGGCGCATCACCACGGCGAAGCCCACCAGTGCCGGCACGGCCGGTGTCACTGACACTCTTTCAGGCGCACGGCGCGCCGCGGCTGATATCGTTGCGGCGCACCGTTCTTTTTTTTCTCGATAATCGCCCCACTTTTTCCGCAAGCCGCATGGAAACGGCCGGCACAATGTGATATACTGGAAAAAATATCGCCGGGGCCGGCAGTTGCCCGCGCAGAGCCGCGCGGCTTGCCCGTCCCCGCCCGGGAAAGGGTGTGCCGCCAAGGCGGCGCCGGCGCTTTTTCCATGGCTTTTGAGATACGGGATACCACGCTCATACGCTACCTGCCGGACACGGACGCCGCCAGCGTCACCGTGCCCGAGGGCGTGCTGCGCATTGGCGAAGAGGCCTTTGCCGGTTGTGCCGGGCTGGAAGAAGTGATTCTGCCGCGCGGCGCTTTTGCGGTGGGCGCCTCGGCGTTTGCCGGATGCCCGGACCTCGTGTCGGTCGTGCTGCCGGAGGAGATGCGCTCGATCGGCAACAAGGCGTTTTATGACTGTGCTTCGCTCCGGTCCGTCAACATGCCGGACACGCTGGAGGAGATCGGCGACGAGGCCTTTGGCGGCTGCGTGTCGATCCGCGGCGCGGCGCTGCCGGGCGGGCTGGTGCGGCTGGGCCACAGCGTGTGCCACGGCTGCAGCGGGCTGCTCGCCGCGCAGTTTCCGGACGGGATCTCGGACGTCGGAGACTATTTTTTCTGGGGTTGCTCGTCGCTGCAGTTCGTGCGCCTGCCGCGGCAGGCAAGGCGCATCGGCGTCTATGCCTTTTACGGGTGCCGGTCGCTCCGGGATCTGCGCCTGCCGGAGAGTGTGCGGGAAATCGGCTACAGCGCGTTCTCCTACTGCGAATCCCTCCGCGGTATCGCCCTGCCGGAAGGCATCGAGCAGGTGGGCGACTACCTGTTCTGGAACTGCGCGTCCCTCCGCGCCGTCGCGCTGCCGGGCAGCCTGCGCGCCGTCGGCACGCGCGCGTTCAACGGGTGCACGGCGCTTGCGGAGCTGCGCATGCACGACGGGCTGGAACAGATCGGCGACCATGCGTTTGACGGCTGCGCCGCGCTGCGGGACGTCCGCCTGCCGGACAGCGTCGCCACCATTGGTGCGCACGCCTTTGCCGGCTGCCGCGCGCTCCGGCAGCTGCATCTGCCGGACCGCCTGACCGAGCTGCGCGACGGCCTGTGCAAGGGCTGCTCGTCGCTTACGGACGTGCAAATGCCTTCCGCCCTGCGCCGGCTTGGCCGCGAGGCCTTTGCCGGGTGCAGCCGCTTGGAGCGCGCAACGCTGCCTGCGACGGCCACGGAGGCCGGCCCCGCCGCCTTTTCCGGGTGCGCCTCGCTGCGCGCCATCGCGCTGCCGGCGGGCACGCAGGCCGTGAGCGAGCGGGAGTTTGCCCACTGCGCCGCCCTCGAGCGGATCGACCTGCCGCCGAGCGTCACGGCCATTGGCGACGACGCGTTTTCCGGCTGTGCCGCGCTGCGGGAAGCGCCGCTGAGCGCGCACATCCGCCAGCTGGGCGCCGGCGTCTTCTCCGGCTGCACCGCACTGGAGGCGGCCGCGGTGCCGGCCGGCCTGCCGTCGCTGCCGGACCGCCTGTTTGAGGGCTGTACTTCGCTCCGGGAGCTCCGCCTGCCGGCGTCGGTAACGGGCATTGGCGCGCGTGCGCTGGCGGACTGCACCGCCCTCCAAACGCTTTCGCTGCCCGCCGGGCTGTGCCGGCTGGACGAGGAGGCCTTTGCCGGGAGCGGGCTCGTGGAGCCGTCGCTGCCGCACGGCGTCACAGCCCTCGGCGACGGGCTGTTTGCCGGATGCGCTTCGCTCACGCGCGTCCACCTCCCGCCGGATCTGCGCGCAGTCGGCGCGCGCGCCTTTTTCCGCTGCCGCGCCCTGACGGAACTGCATTTGCCTGACAGTGTGGAGGCGGTGGGCGCCGGCGCGTTTTACGGCTGCGACGCGCTGGAGCGGCTCTCCCTGGCAGACGGCATCCAGGAAATGGAACGCTCGCCCTTTTCGCTGCCCGGGTACGACCTGTTCTGGAAGGTGCCCATGCGCCGTATCACGATCCGCTTTGCCGCTGCAGCCGACGGCCTGCCGCTGGTGGACGTGCCCATCCCGGCCTGCGACGACATGCATCAGATGTTTGCCCTGGGCTATTACGAACTGCTGGCCGCCTCGCCGCACGGGCCGTTCGACTTCCCGGCATACGACGAGCTGTTCCGGCACCGGGAGTCCGATCTGACACGGTGCGTCATCGCGCTGTCGCGTCTCGCCTGCCCCAAGCACCTGCAGGAGGAGCCGCGCGCCCGGTACCTGGCCTTTTTGCGGCGCCACGGCGCCACGGCGCTCTCCATCATCGGGCAGCTGCAAAAGCCCGGCTGGATGACGCTGCTGGAGCAGGCCGGCGCCATCCGGCCGGACAACATCGACATGCTGCTCGAGCTGGCGGCGCGGATCGGCTCGGCCGAAATCACCGCCTACCTGCTCGAATACCAGAGCCGGGACATCGGCTTTTCGCCGTCGTCCCGCTGGTCGCTTTGACATGGGACGGCACCAAGGAGGGAACATGGAGCACAACGATGAGCGGGACCGCCGGATCGACGCGCTGGCGCGGGACGTGCTGCTACTGTCGCGCAACACGCTGCTGGTCCATCTGCGCTTCCTGGACGCGGCGCTGAGCCGCTTCACCTTCGAGCGCAGCGACGACGGCCACATCGCCACCGACGGGCAGGTGTTCCGCTACAACCCGCGGCACGTGCTGCTCTCCTACCGCGACGAACGGGAGGCGCCCACGCGCGACTACCTGCACCTGGTGCTGCACTGCGCGTTTCGCCACGCGTTTGTCGACCCGCGGCTGGACCGCGCCTGCTGGGACCTGGCCGCCGACATCGCGGTCGAGTGCGCCATCGACAGCCTCGCCCTCCCATGCGTCAACGCCGCCCGCCAGGAGCGGCAGCAGCCGATCGTGCAGCGGCTCACGCGCGAGGGCGTGCTGCTGACGGCAGAAAAGATCTACAGATATTTCAAAAACGAACGCTGTCTGGACGGCACCGCCCTGCAGGAGCTGCGGCAGGCCTTCTTTGCCGACGACCACGACCTGTGGTACCAACCCGTGCCCGAGAGCGAGGGCGACGCCGCGCGCGACGCGACAGACCCCGACGCGCCCGAGGCAGACGTGGACGGGGACGGCGGGCAGACGGACCCCGGCAGGGATGCCGACGGCACGGATGAGGACGAGGCCCCGGAGGAAGGCGCGCAGGAGACGCCGGACGAAGGCGGCGAGCAGGAGGACGGCGACGCCCCCCGGGATGGCAGCGATGAAGCGCCAGACGAAGGCGGCAAACAGGAGGGCAGCGACGCCCCGGAGGACGGCGGCGGCGAAACGCCGGACGCGGACGGCGAACAGGAGGACGGCGACGCCCCGGAGGACGGCGGCGGCGAAACGCCGGACGAGGACAGCGAGCAGGAGGACGGCGACGCCCCGGAGGACGGCAGCGGCGAAACGCCGGACGCGGAAGATGCCGCCGAGGCGGGCGCGCAGGAGACGCCGGACGTGGGCGACGCGCCCGTGTCCGCCGGTTATGCCGGCGAGCAGGGCTACGGCCAGCCACAACCCGGCGGCGGCTCCGGCGCCGACAACGGCAGCCGCCCGCCGCTCACACGCGAGGAGCTGGAAGAGCTGTGGAGCGAAATTGCCCGGCACATGCAGGTCGATCTCGACACCGGCAAACAGCAGCGCGGCAGCGGCGCGGGCGCGATGATGCAAAACCTGCGCGCCGTCACGCGCGAAACCTACGACTATACCGATTTTCTGCGGCGCTTTGCCGTGCCGGGCGAGGCCATGCAGATCAACGACGACGAGTTCGACTACATCTACTATACCTATGGCCTGCAGCTGTACGGCAACACGCCGCTGATCGAGCCGCTGGAATACAAGGAAGTGCGGCGCATCCGCGAATTCGTCATCGCCATCGATACCTCCGGTTCCGTCAAGGGCGACGAGGTGCAGCGCTTCATCCAGAAGACCTACAACATCCTGCTCGAGGAGGAGAGCTTTTTTACCAAGATCAACCTGCACATCATCCAGTGCGACGCGGCCATCCAGGAAGTGCAGAAGATCACCTCCCGCGAGGAATTCGACGCCTACCTGGCCGGCATGACGCTCAAGGGCTTTGGCGGCACGGATTTCCGGCCCGTATTCGCCTACGTGGACCGCATGCTCGCCGAGCGGGAGTTTGTCAACCTCAAGGGGCTCATCTACTTTACCGACGGGCAGGGGGTCTATCCCGCGCAGCAGCCCGCCTATGAAACGGCGTTCGTGTTCGTGCGGGACGACTACGAGGTGCCGAAGGTGCCCGTATGGGCCATCCGGCTCGTGCTCGACCGCGACGACCTGCAGGCGTAAACGACACGCCGGAACCACCACAACCGGCAGAGAGGGGGAAGCAGCATGAACATCAAACAAGCCAAGGAACAGATCAAAAACGCCATGACCGCCTACTTTACCAAGGACGCGTTCGGCAACTACGTCATCCCGATCGAGAAGCAGCGCCCCGTGCTGCTCATGGGCGCGCCGGGCATCGGCAAGACCTCGATCATGGAGCAGATCGCCTCCGAGCTCGGCGTTGGGCTCGTGTCCTATTCCATGACGCATCACACCCGCCAGAGCGCGCTGGGGCTCCCGTTCATCACGCACAAGCTGTACGGCGGCAAGCAGTACGACGTGTCGGAATACACGATGAGCGAGATCATCGCCTCCGTGTACGACATGATGGAAGATACGGGCGTGCAGGAGGGCATCCTGTTCCTCGACGAGATCAACTGCGTGTCCGAAACGCTCGCGCCGCCCATGCTGCAGTTCCTGCAATACAAGGTCTTTGGCCGCCACCGCGTGCCGGACGGCTGGATCGTGGTGACCGCCGGCAACCCGCCCGAGTACAACAAGTCCGTGCGCGAGCTGGACATCGTCACGTGGGACCGGCTCAAGCGGATCGACGTGGAGCCGGATCTCGAAACCTGGCGGGAATATGCCTGGAAAAAGGGCGTGCACGCTTCCGTGCTCACGTACCTGGCCGCCAAACAGGATGACTTTTATGTGGTGGAATCGGCCGTCGGCGGCAAACTGTTCGTCACGGCCCGCGGCTGGGACGACCTGTCGGAGATGATCAAGCTGTATGAGCAGCACAACCTGCCCGTGGATGAACGACTGATCGGCCAGTATCTGCAGCATCCGCGCATCGCAAAGGATTTTGCCATCTACTACGACCTGTATCGCAAATACCAGTCGGATTACCGCATTGCGGAAATCCTCGACGGGCAGGCCCCGGACGAGGTCAAAAACCGCGCGCGCATGGCCGGCTTTGACGAGCGGCTGGCGCTGCTGGGGCTGCTGCTGTCCGCCATCACGGCGCACCTGCGCATGAGCGTCGTGGAGGAGGACCGCCTGAGCGCGCTGCAACAGGCGCTGCGCGAGGTCAAGCAGGCCATACTGGAACGCGGCGCGGAGCCGGTCGCCGCGCTCGACCAGCAGATCGCCGCGCGCCACGACAAGCTAGACCGCGGCGCACGCTCCGGCGCGCTTTCGCGCGAGGCGCAGGACGACCTGCGGCAGCAGATCGTCGAACTGCAGGCCTACCGGGACCTGCTGCTGCAGGAGCAGCCAGAGGATGCGCCCGCGGCGTTTGGCCTGATCCAGGTGCGCTTTGGCCGGCAGGTCGCCGCGTTTGAAGCCGGCGCCGCAAAGACGGGCGAGCGGCTGTCCAACCTGTTCCGGTTTGTGGAGGCGGTGTTCGGCGAAGGGCAGGAGATGCTGATCCTCGTGACAGAGCTGACGGCCGGCTACTACAGCGCGCGCTTCATCAGCCGCCACGGCTGCGCCGAGTACTTCGCCCACAACCGGGAACTGCTGTTCTATGAGCGGCAAAAAGAGCTCATCTCGCAGCTGAACGACCTGGATATCGAATCTTAACCCTGAAACATACGGCTCCCACAGGGGCAATCGGGCCACGAACCGGTTTTGGCGCATCAAGAGGCCGTCCGCATGTCTGCGGACGGCCTGCTGATTTCGCCTGCCTAAGCGAAGGGTTATGCATAGATCGGGAAACGGTCCGTCATCTCCGTGACGATCCGGCGCACCTCCTCGGCGCTGTTGTCATAGTCCGTGGCCGTGCGGTAGATGCAATCCGCGATCACATCCATCTCCGCCGTGCCGAGGCCGCGCGTCGTGACGGCCGGCGTGCCGATGCGCACGCCGCTCGTGACAAACGGCTTTTGCGGATCGTTCGGCACGGTGTTCTTGTTCAGCGTGATATAGACGGTGTCGAGCCGCTTTTCCAGCTCTTTGCCCGTGAGCCCCAGCCGCCTGAGGTCGAGCAGCAGCAGATGGTTGTCCGTGCCGCCGGAGACCAGATCCATCCCGCGCCGCAACAGCCCCTGTGCCAGCGCCTGCGCGTTTTCTACAATGCGCCGCTGGTAGTCCGCAAACGCAGGCTGCAGCGCCTCCCGGAAGCAGATGGCCTTTGCGGCGATGACGTGCATGAGCGGCCCGCCCTGCGTGCCGGGGAATACCGCCTTGTTGATGGCCGGCCCGAGCGCCTCTTTGGCCAGGATCATGCCGCCGCGCGGCCCGCGCAGCGTCTTGTGCGTCGTGGTGGTGACCACGTCCGCATAGGGCACGGGGCTCGGATGCACCCCCGCGGCGACCAGGCCCGCGATGTGCGCCATGTCCACCATGAGCAGCGCGCCCACGCCGTGCGCAATGGCGGCAAACCGTTCGAAGTCGATCACGCGCGGATACGCCGACGCGCCAGCGACGATGAGCTTTGGCCGCACGCGCTCGGCAATGCGCTGCACCTCGTCATAGTCGATGCGGCCCGTCTCCGGGTCCACGCCGTAGGACTCGAAATGATAGTACCGGCCGGACAGGTTGACCGGCAGGCCGTGGGTCAGGTGCCCGCCGTTTTGCAGGCTCATGCCCAGCACCGTATCCCCGGGATTGAGCAGCGCAAAATAGACCGCCAGGTTCGCCTGCGCGCCGGAATGCGGCTGGACGTTGGCAAACTCGGCATGAAACAGCTGTTTGGCGCGCTCAATGGCGAGGTTTTCGACGACGTCCACGTATTCGCACCCGCCATAATACCGCTTCCCGGGATATCCCTCCGCGTATTTATTGGTCAGCACGCTGCCCATTGCCGCCATGACCGCCGGCGAGGCCAGGTTCTCCGAGGCAATCAGCTCCAGGTTGCGCTGCTGCCGCTGCAGTTCCCCTTCCATCGCCTCGGCCACGGCAGGGTCGTGCTCCGCAATCAGGCGGAGCGTGTTCACAATGCTCTGTTCCATAGGCGTCCGCTTTCCTTCCGTCCTTCCCCAAAAAATGCGGGAGCCGCGCCACGCGGGCGCCGCTCCCTTTTACAGGGCCTATACGGCCCGTTGTTCCGTCCGGTACTCTGTCCTTTCGCCTGAGAGATTCGGCATGCGCCGCGCCACCCGCCGCACACGCCTTGCACCTTCGGCCCCCGCCACGCCGGCGGGCTTCTCCAGAGTCCCCTCCGATTTCAGTCCTGCCCCATGCGGGGCGCCTGAGAGCGTCATTCCTTCGGCGGGCCATGACGGCCGCTTTCCTGAAAACTTCAAAGGGAGTGTTGTAATATGACCATATTATATACGGTTCGTGCAGGGAAGTCAACGCCATTGCGCGGATCGGCCCGAATCGCGGGCATCCCATCCGGCCTCCGGGCCCACCCGGCAGTCCCCCGCCATGCCCTGCGGCAGGCGTCCGCCGCCAGGCAACGGAGACGTTACAGGGCGTCGCGCGCGCCGTGATCGCTTCAACCGGCTGCCCCTGCCTCACGCTCGAGTGCCGCGCGGACAAAGCCCACAAACAGGGGATGTGGCCGGTCAGGCCGGGAACGGAATTCGGGGTGGAACTGCACCGCGATATAAAACGGGTGTCCCGGCAGCTCCACGATCTCCGCCAGATGCCGCTCCGGGTTGTAACCCGTAAAGCGCAGTCCGGCCGCCTCCAGCGCCGGCACAAAGTCGTTGCGGATCTCATAGCGGTGGCGGTGGCGCTCCCGGATGTGCGTCTCCCCATACAGCCGGTGCGCCAGCGACCGCGTCTGGATGTCGCAGGCATACCCGCCCAGCCGCAACGTGCCGCCCAGATGGTCGAGGTTCTGCGCCTGATCCGGCATCAAATCGACGACCGGGTGCGTGGTCTTGGGGTCGGCCTCGGAGGAATGCGCGTCTGCCCAGCCAAGGACGTTTCGCGCATACTCGGCCACCGCCATCTGCATGCCGAGGCAGATGCCGAAAAACGGCACGCCGTTTTCACGCGCATAGCGGATGGCGCGCATCTTGCCCAGCAGGCCGCGGTTGCCAAAGCCGCCCGGCACCAGCACGCCGTCCACGCCCGAGAGCAGCTCCTCCGCCGGGCGCTCCTCCAGCGCCTCAGCAGACACATAGCGCAGATTGACGCGCGCGCTGCAGGCAATGCCGCCGTGACGCAGCGCCTCGGCAATGGACAGGTAGGCGTCCTGCAACTCCACATATTTGCCCACGATCGCAATCTCACACGCCCGCTCCGGCACGAGATCCCGCTGGACGATCTCCTCCCACCGCGCCAGATCCGGCTGCCGGTCTTCGAGGTGCAGGTGCCGGCACGCGGCCGCGCACAGTCCGTTGGCCTCCAGCATGAGCGGCACCTCATAGAGCGAGCGCCCATTCAGGTTTTCGATGACATCGGAAGGCGCAATGTTGCAGAACAGGCCGATCTTGTTACGCAGCTCCTCCGGCACCGGGTGTTCGCTGCGGCACACGAGGATGTCGGGCTGGATGCCGATGCCCAGCAGCTCCTTGACCGAATGCTGCGTGGGCTTGCTCTTGAGCTCGCCCGCCGCGGCAATATACGGAATCAGCGTCACGTGCAGGAACGCACAGTTGCCGGCTCCCCACTCCGTCTTGAGCTGGCGGATGGACTCCAAAAACGGCTGCGACTCGATGTCGCCCACCGTGCCGCCGATCTCAACGATCAGCACATCCGGCCGGATCGTCTCCGCCACGCGCCGCACGCGCGCCTTGATCTCGTCGGTGATGTGCGGGATGATCTGCACCGTACCGCCGTGGTACCCGCCGGCACGCTCCCGCTCGATCACGCTCAAATATACCTGGCCGCTCGTGGTGTTGTTGGCCCGGGTCAGGTTTTCGTCGATAAAGCGCTCATAGTGGCCCACGTCCAGGTCTGTCTCCGCCCCGTCGTCGGTCACAAACACCTCCCCGTGCTGGTATGGGTTCATCGTGCCGGGGTCGACGTTCAAATACGGATCGAGTTTGCAGATGCTGACGGAATAGCCGCGCGCCTTGAGCAACCTGCCCAGGCTGGCAGCCGTGATGCCCTTGCCGAGCGACGACACCACGCCGCCGGTGACGAAGACGAGTTTTGTGGACTGCATGTGTGTTCCTCCCTGGTACATTCTGTATCGCTGCACAAAAAATGAACGCCTCCTGCCGGGAGGCGTTCATTCCATATCACAACTGGGGTGCCCTTACTACTATATCGCAACCGGACGCCGAACGCAAGTATTTTTTATATATTATTTTGCGTCTGCGCGCCCCGCGGCCTCGGCGCTTCAGCCCGGCGGCCACTGCAGCGACCGGCCGCCCAGCAGGTGCAGGTGCAGGTGCTGCACGCTCTGCCCCGCGTCCGCGCCGATGTTCGTCACGAGCCGGTAGCCGCTTTCCGCCACGCCGAGCGCGCGCGCCACGCGCTGCGCCGCGGCGAACATGGCCATCACCGTGGCCGCGTCCTCCGCCGTCAGTGCGTCCGCGCTCTCGATGTGGCGCCTCGGAATGACGAGCACGTGCACCGGCGCCTGGGGATCGATGTCGCGAAACGCCACGACCTCGTCGTCCTCATACACGCGGTCCGACGGGATGCGCCCGTCCGCGATCTTGCAAAACAAACAATCGTCCATAGGGAAACTCCTTTCTTCTTGTCATTCCAAAGTGTTGCCCGCGCGCCCAATCGGCGCGCAACAGGGCGTCCCCACCGCCAGCGCGCCCTCGGCCCCGGCGATGCGGACATGCACCAGCTCGCCCTCCCGGCAGGGCGTTCCCGCCGTCTCGACGCGCGTGCGCACATAATTCTCCGTATAGCCCGTGCCGTCGCTCTCGATCAGCACGTCGGCCTCGCGTCCCACCAGGCCCGCCACATAGGCGCGCTCCAGCCGGTCGCCCAGCGCGATCAGCTCGGCCGCCCGCGCCTCGCGCACGGCGCGCGGCAGGTGCCCCGGCATTGCGTCGGCCTTCGTGCCCTTGCGGCGGCTGTAGGGGAACACGTGCATCCGCGCAAACGCCATCTCCTCTGCAAACGCCAGCGTCTCCCGGTGCTCCTGCTCCGTCTCGCCCACAAACCCCGCAATCACGTCGGTCGTGATCGCACACCCGGGCGACGCCTGCCGCAGCAGCGCCACGGCGCGGGCATACGCCGCCGTGTCATAGCGGCGGTTCATGCGGCGCAGCACCGCGTCCGACCCGCTCTGCAGCGACAGGTGAAACTGCGGACAGATCTGCCGGAGCGCGGCGACCGCCCCGGCAAACCGTTCGTCGCAAAACTTCGGCTCGAGCGAGCCGAGCCGGATACGGCCGATGCCCGTCTCCCCCGCCATGCGCAGCACGTCCACCAGGTCGCCCTCTCCGCTGTCCAGCCCCCAGCTGGCCAGGTGGATGCCGGTCAGCACCACCTCCCGGTACCCGGCGCCGGCCAGACGGACGAGCTCCGCGCGGATGCTCGACAGCGGGCGCGAGCGGAGGGGCCCCCGCGCATACGGGATGGCGCAATAGGTGCAGAAATTACGGCACCCGTCCTGAATCTTGAGCGTCGCGCGCGTGCGGCCGTCCGACACGGCGGACAACTCTTCAAACGTGCGGACGCCGCCCAGGTCGTGCACGGTGCTTTGGGCCGGCGCGCCTGCCGCAAGGGCCGCCTCCACGCGCTGCACGATCTCCCGCCGCCCGTCGGTGCCGATCACGAGCGACACGCCCGCAAGCGCGGCCACCGTCTCCGGCGCGGTCTGCGCATAACAGCCGACCGCCACGACCAGCGCCTCCGGATTGCGCCGGTGCGCGCGGGCAAGCATGTGGCGCGACTTCTGGTCGCTCACCTGCGTGACGGTACAGGTGTTGACCACATACACGTCCGCCGCCTCAGAAAACGGCACGCTCTCATGCCCGGCAGCCTCGAACAGCTCCCGCATGGCCTCCGTCTCATAGTGGTTGACCTTGCAGCCAAGGGTATAGAATGCAACTTTCATGCGTCCGCCATGTCCAGTTCGTACAGCACCTGCGCCAGCATGGCCATGCCCGCCGTCTCCGTGCGCAGGATCCGCGCCCCGAGCGACACCGCGACCGCGCCGGCCGCCGAAAGCCCCTCGACCTCCGCGCGCTCGAGCCCGCCCTCCGGGCCGACGACAAGCGCAATGCGGCTGAGCGCGGCCGGTTCAAAGGCGCGTAACGCGGCCTTGAGCGAACGGGCGCGCTCCTCTTCGTAAGCGACGAGCACCGCGTCGAACCCCGAAAACGAAACCTCCGAAAGCTTCCGCACCGACGCCACCTGCGGGATCATGCCGCGGCGGGACTGCTTGGCCGCCTCCGACGCCACGCGCTGATACCGCACGCGCTTAAACTCAAAATCCCGCACCGGCACGGCGACGCAGCGCGCCGTCACCACCGGCACGACCGTATCCACGCCCAGCTCGACGCACTTTTGCACGATCAGCTCCAGCTTGCCCGTCTTGGGCAGCGCCTGGAAGAGCGTCACCCGGCAGCGCGGCTCCGTCGGCGACGGGTGCGCGCCGGACAGCGCGCAGCGCACCTCCTGCTCGGTGATGGCCTCGATCCGGCCGGTATAGTCCGTACACGCCCCGTCGCAGATTTCCACCGCGTCGCCCACGCGCAAGCGCAGCACCCGCGACAGGTGCCGCACGTCCTCGCCTGTAATGCGGGCGGTGTTTCCCTCGATCTGCTGTGTAAAAAACCTGCTCACAACGGCCTCCTGACACACATGGCGATCCAGCCCTCCGCCCGCCGCACCCGGTCGTCCGCAAAGCCGGCCTGCCGGAGCGCCCCGGCGACCTCGTCCTCCCGTTCGTCGATGACGCCGGACACGATGAACGGCGCGCCCGGCTTGCAACAGGCAAATGCAAACGGCGCAAGGCGGATGATGACGTCCGCCACGATATTGGCCACGACCACGTCGTATTGCCGGGCGATACGCCCGCGCAGCGCCGTGTCGGTCAGCACATCGCCGATCTCAATGCGGTAGCCCGCCTCGCCGATGCCGTTCATCGCCGCGTTCTCGCGCGCAATGTGCTCGGCAATGGGATCGATGTCGACCGCGACGGCCTCCCGCGCGCCCAACAGCCGCGCCGCGATGGACAGGATCCCGCTGCCGCAGCCGAGGTCGAGCACGGCGTCGCCCGCCCGCACTGTCTCTTCGAGATACTCCAGGCACATGCGCGTCGTGTGGTGCGCGCCCGTGCCGAATGCCAGCCCGGGGTCAAGCCGCAGCACCGTGCGCGCCGTTTCCGGCTGCTCCTCCCACGAGGGGACGACCAGCAGGCGGCGGCCGATTTCGAGCGGCTTATAATACTGCTTCCAGTTGTTTTCCCAGTCCTCATCGTCGCGTACGGTGACGCACACGCTGAGCGGCCCCAGCGGCACGCCGGTTTGCAGCGTCCTGAGGCGTTCCACGGCGGCGCGGGCGGCTTCGAGATACGGCTCGTTTTCCGGCAGCGCGGCGAGATACGTCTTGACGCACGGCGTGTCCGTGCCAATCCGGTCCATGTCGGCAAAGTCCCAGTACAGCGCGCTCTCCTGCAAAAATGCCGCGGCGGTCTCCCGGCTCTCCTCGATGGAAAAGCCCTCGAGCCCCGCGCCCGTCAGCGCGCCGCAGACCAGTTCCGTGCCCTCGTCAGTGGTGTATACAGCAATTTCATACCATTTCATAGTGTCAGTATACTCGCTTTTGCCCGCCCGGACAAGTGGCAAGTGGCGGCGCGCGCGGGCGGCGCGCAGCAGAAAGCGCGGACTTTGCGCGCGCCGCGGCGTGCGTTGCGCGGCAGGGGACTTTGCGATATAATAGGATCATGGATGAATTGCGCTTTTTTGAGGCCATCCGGCAATCTGCCACAGCGGATCCCCCTGCGCTCTCCGGCGCCTATCTGCTGCACGGCGAAGAAGAATACAGCAAGGAACAGGCGGTGCGGCAGGCGCTCGCGCTCGCGGCCGACGCGACGCGGACGCTCAACACGCAGCGGCTGAACGCCCCCACGTGCGCGGCCGTGCAGGCGGCCTGCGAGGCGCTGCCGTTTTTCGACCGGCTGCGCGTCGTGGTCGTCCAGAATCTCGATGCGGACGCCGAAAAGGGCCTCGCCGCCTATGTGCCCGGCGTGCCGGACACGACGCTGCTGCTGCTCGTACAGCGCGGCAACGCGAAAGCCGCTTCCGAGCTGTACAAGGCGCTTGGCAAGCTGGAACGGGTCGTCGAGTTCCCCCGCTACGACGAGGGGCGGGCCGCGGCCTTCCTCAAAAAGCGCGCGGCCTCGCGCGGCATCGCCCTGCCGCCCGCGGCGGCGCACAGGCTGATCGACATGGTCGGCACCGACCTGGCCGCGCTCGAAAACGCGCTGTTCCGCGTGGCGGACTATGTGGGAGAGGGGCAGCCGGTCACGGAAGCGGCGCTTGCGGCCTGCGTCACGCCCAGCACGGAATACCGCGTGTTCGACCTGCTCTCGCGCCTGCTGGCCGGCAACCGGCGGCAGGGGCTCTCCATGCTGCAGGGGATGCTCAACAGCGGCGAGAGCGCGCTGGGGCTGGCCAGCTTTCTCGAGGGCCGCGTGAAACAGATGCTCGCCGCCCGGCTCATGCTCGCCGCCGGCATGGCGGAGCCGGCCGTCGTCAAGGCGCTCGGCGGCAACGCCTATGCCGCAAAGAAGACCATCCAGGCGGCGCGCCGCTGCAAAGAGGACTGGCTGCGGCACGCGGTGCAGGCCTTTGCCGGCGTGGATGCTCAGCTCAAGCAGGGGCTGCTGCGCGACAACGACGCGCTGCTGCTGGCCATACTCGAAGTGTTTTAACCGCGATTGCCGGACAACCCGCCCGCGGGCGGGCGCACCCGCACATCAGACCACGCATCAGAAAGGAGAAGAGAGATGCTCAAGTACATCGTCCTGTTCAAGTTCCGCGACCCCGAGGAGTGCCTGCCGACCGTCATTGAAAAACTCCACAGCATGGAAGGCGTCATTCCGGAAATACTTTCCATGGAGACCGGCGCCGACATCTGGCACAACGGCTCGCGCAGCTACGACCTGGCGCTGACGTGCACGTTCCGCGACATGGACGCCGTGGCCGTATACGACAAGCACCCGTTCCACGAGCAGATGCGGGAATACATCTACGCGCATCGCCTGGACGGGAAGACCGTCATCTACGAAGTGCCCGACGAGGCATAACCCCGGCAGGCGACGCGCGCGCCCGTCCCGGGCGGGAAAGCTGCGCCGTCCCCTCCTGAGATACAAGCTTTATGAACGAGTTCAAAGTCGTTTCGTCCTTTACGCCGCAGGGCGACCAGCCCGAGGCGATCGACGCGCTGGCCAGGGGCGTGCTGCGCGGCGACAAGACGCAGGTGCTGCTGGGCGTCACCGGCAGCGGCAAGACCTTCACGATGGCGAAGGTCATTGAGCGCGTGCAAAAGCCCACGCTCGTCATCGCGCACAACAAGACGCTCGCCGCCCAGCTCTGCTCGGAGCTGCGGGAGTTCTTCCCCGACTCGGCGGTGGAATACTTCGTCTCCTACTACGACTACTACCAGCCGGAAGCGTACATCCCCGCGTCCGACACGTATATCGAAAAGACCGTCGCCATCAACGACGAGATCGACAAGCTGCGCCACAGCGCCACCTGCGCGCTGAACGAGCGGCGGGACGTGATCATCGTCGCGTCGGTCTCATGCATCTATGCGCTCGGCGACCCGGAAGAATACCTCAAGCTGTCCATCTCGCTGCGCCCCGGCATGGAGATTGCACGGGAGGACGTGGTCAAACGCCTCGTGGACATCCAGTTCCAGCGCAACGATTACGACTTCGCGCGCGGCACGTTCCGCATCCGCGGCGACGTGCTCGACGTGTTCCCGGCCAACTGGTCGGACAAGGCGCTGCGCGTGGAGTTTTTTGGCGACGAGATCGACCGCATCAGCGAGGTCAACGCCCTGACCGGCGAGATCCTGTGCGACCGCACGCACGTGGCCATCTTCCCCGCCTCGCACTATGCCACCGGGCGCGACAAGCTGCTCGCCGCCATGGAGCAGATCGAGGCGGACTGCGAAAGGTGCGCCCGCGCCTTTGAGGCGCAGGACAAGCCCGTGGAGGCGTACCGTATCCGGCAGCGCACCCAGTACGACCTCGAGATGATGCGCGAAATCGGCTATTGCAACGGCATTGAAAACTACAGCCGGTATTTCGACGGGCGCAAGCCGGGCGAACCGCCGTTTACGCTGATCGACTATTTCCCGAAGGACTTTCTGCTGATCGTGGACGAGTCGCACGTGACCTTGCCGCAGATCGGCGCCATGTACCGGGGCGACCGCGCGCGCAAGGACGCGCTGATCGAATACGGCTTCCGCCTGCCGTCCGCCGCCGACAACCGGCCGCTGAAATTCGACGAGTTCCGCGCGCGCATCCCGCAGATGATCTGCGTGTCCGCCACGCCGGGCGACTATGAGCTCGGCGAGGCCGCGCAGGTGGCCGAACAGATCATCCGCCCCACCGGGCTGGTCGATCCCGAGATCGAGGTGCGCCCCGTCGCCGGCCAGATCGACGACCTGTTGGGCGAAGTGCGGCTGCAGGCGGAAAAGGGCTACCGCACGCTCGTCACGACGCTGACCAAGCGCATGGCGGAAAACCTGACTGAATATCTGGACGGTATGCGCGTGCGCGTGCGCTACATGCACTCCGACATCGACACGATGGAGCGCATGGAGATCATCCGCGACCTGCGGCTCGGCGAGTTCGACGTGCTCGTGGGCATCAACCTGCTGCGCGAGGGGCTGGACCTGCCGGAGGTCGGCCTCGTGGCCATCCTGGACGCAGACAAGGAGGGCTTTCTCCGCTCCACGACCAGCCTCATACAGACCATCGGCCGCGCGGCGCGCAACGTGGAGGGACGCGTCATCATGTATGCGGACACCGTCACACCGTCCATGCAGCGCGCCATCGACGAGACGAACCGCCGCCGGGAAAAGCAGCAGGCGTTCAACCGCGTGCACGGCATCACGCCGCAGAGCATCCACAAGGCGGTGCGCGACACGCTCGGCATCACGACCCGCGCCAGCGACCGCGAGGCCGCGCTCACCGGCGACGCGCTCGCCGAACGCGTGGCCGTGCTCACCGAGCAGATGCAGCAGGCGGCGCGCGAGCTGGAATTTGAACAGGCCGCGAAGCTGCGCGACGAAATCCGCCGCCTCACCGGCGAGGAGACCGGCGGCCGGCCCGCCGGCGAGCTGCGCCCCGGCATGATCGGCGCGCACAAGCGCGCCCGCGGCCGCACGCGCAAGTGACGCTCCACGCGGCGGCAAGGCCGGCGTGCCCGCCCCTGCGGCCCGCACGCCGGCACGGAAACGAAACGTTTTCCGTAACTTTTGGTGAACTCCGGCCCGGGCGCTTGACTTTGCCCGCCGGGCAGGGTATCTTCTAACGGGCATCGTCAAATTCCCGCAATTTTTCCCCGTCCCGCGCAAATGCGCGGGACGGGACGCAAAGGAACCGCATGAAGGACATCGTCATCAAGGGTGCCAGAGAGCACAACCTCAAAAATATCGACCTCGTCGTGCCGCGTGACAAGCTCGTGGTGTTCACGGGCCTGTCCGGCAGCGGCAAATCGAGCCTTGCGTTCGACACGATCTACGCAGAAGGGCAGCGCCGGTACGTGGAGAGCCTCTCCTCCTACGCGCGCATGTTCCTCGGGCAGATGGAAAAGCCGGATCTCGACAGCATCGACGGGCTCTCTCCCGCCATCTCCATCGACCAGAAGAGCACGAGCCACAACCCGCGCTCGACCGTCGGCACGGTCACGGAAATCCACGACTACCTGCGCCTGCTGTACGCGCGCTGCGGCGTGCCGCACTGTCCCAAGTGCGGCCGCGAGATCGCGCGCCAGACGATCGACCAGGTGGTCGACCAGGTGCGCGCGCTGCCGGAGGGCACGCGCATCCAGGTCATCGCCCCGTGCGTGCGCGGCCGCAAGGGCGAGCACCAGAAGACGCTCGACGAGCTGCGGCGCGAGGGCTACGCGCGCGTGCGCATCGACGGCACGGTGTACGACCTCGCCGAAGCGCCCGCGCTCGACAAGAAGTTCAAGCACACGATCGAAGCGGTGATCGACCGGCTGGTCATCAAGCCGGGCGTCGAGGGCCGGCTGACCGACTCGCTGGAGACGGCGTTCCGCCTCGGCAAAAATCTGTGCATCGTACAGGTCGTGGGCGGCGAAGAGCTGCTGTTTTCGCAGAACTACGCCTGCCCGGACTGCGGCATCAGCATGGAAGAGCTGACGCCGCGCATGTTCTCCTTCAACGCGCCGTACGGCGCGTGCCCCACCTGCTCCGGCCTGGGCACGCTGCTCAAGATCGACCCGGCACTGGTCATCCCCGACCCGAAGCTGCCCCTCGCCAAGGGCGCCGTCAACGTGATGGGCTGGAACAGCGGCAGCCACGGCACGATCGCCTCCATGTACTTTACCGCCCTGTGCGAACGGTACGGCGCGTCGATGGATACGCCGTTTGAACAGCTCCCCAAGGCGCTTCAGCACGCCGTGCTGTACGGCACCGGGGACGAAAAACTGCACATCCAGTACCAGAAGGAGTTTGGCAGCGGCACGTTCGACGCGGCGTTCGAGGGCATCATCCCCAACATGGAGCGGCGCTACCGCGAGACGCAGTCGGACTACAGCAAGCAGGAGCTCGAGGCGTTCATGTCCCAGACGCCGTGCCCGGCCTGCCACGGCAAGCGCTTCAAAAAGGAAGTGCTGGCCGTGACCGTCGGCGGCAAGAACATCTCCGAGCTGTCCGACCTGCCCGTGCGCGACGCACGCGCGTTTTTGCAGGGGCTCGAGCTGTCGCCCACGCACCGGATGATCGCCGGGCAGATCCTCAAGGAGATCGACGCGCGCCTCGGCTTCCTCGTCAACGTGGGGCTCGATTATCTTACGCTCTCGCGCGCGGCCTCCACGCTCTCCGGTGGAGAGGCGCAGCGCATCCGGCTCGCTACGCAGATCGGCAGCGGGCTGATGGGCGTGCTGTACATCCTGGACGAGCCCAGCATCGGGCTGCACCAGCGCGACAACGGGCGCCTGCTCCAGACGCTCAAGCAGATGCGGGATCTCGGCAACACGCTGATCGTCGTCGAGCACGATGAAGAGACCATCCGCGAGGCGGACTATGTGGTGGACATCGGCCCCGGCGCCGGCGCGCACGGCGGCTACGTGGTGGCCAAGGGCACGCCGGAGGAGATCGCCGCCACGCCCGGCTCCATCACCGGGGACTATCTCTCGGGCCGCAAGCGCATCGACGTGCCGGCCGTGCGGCGCGCAGGCAACGGCAAATCGCTCGTGGTGCGCGGCGCGCGCGCACACAACCTCAAGAACATCGACGTGACGATCCCGCTCGGCATGTTCGTGTGCGTCACGGGCGTGTCCGGCAGCGGCAAGTCCAGCCTCGTCAACGAGCTGGTCAAAAAGACGCTGCTGCGCGACCTGAACCGCGCGCGCACGCGCCCGGGCGACTGCGACGGTATCGACGGCATCGACGCGCTCGACAAGGTCATCGACATCGACCAGAGCCCCATCGGCCGCACGCCGCGCAGCAACCCGGCCACCTATACCGGGCTGTTCGACCTCATCCGCGAAGTCTTTGCCGCCACGCCGGACGCCAAGATGCGCGGCTACCAGAACGGCCGCTTCTCCTTCAACGTCAAGGGCGGCCGCTGTGAAGCCTGCCGCGGCGACGGCATTTTGAAGATCGAAATGCACTTTTTGCCGGACATCTACGTCCCGTGCGAGGTGTGCGGCGGCAAGCGCTACAACCGCGAGACGCTGGAAGTGCACTACAAGGGCAAGTCGATCCACGACGTGTTGGAAATGACTGTAGAAGAGGCGCTCGCCTTCTTTTCGCCGCTGCCCCGGCTCAAGCGCAAACTGCAAACGCTCTACGACGTGGGCCTCGGCTATGTCAAGCTGGGCCAGCCATCCACCCAGCTCTCCGGCGGCGAGGCGCAGCGCGTCAAGCTCGCCACGGAGCTCTCCCGCCGCGACACGGGCCGCACGCTCTACGTGCTGGACGAGCCGACGACCGGCCTGCACGTGGACGACGTGAAGCGCCTGCTGGAGATCCTCCAGCGGCTGTGCGACGGCGGCAGCAGCGTGCTCGTCATCGAGCACAACCTGGACGTGATCAAGTGCGCCGACTACGTCATTGACCTCGGGCCGGAGGGCGGCGAGCTCGGCGGCACGCTCGTCACAGCCGGCACGCCGGAACAGGTGGCTGCCTGCGAGAAGAGCTACACCGGCCAATTCCTGCGAAAGGTGTTGAACGGCCAATGACGAAATTCCGCATCCTCATGCTGTGCCTTGCCGTGTGCTGCCTGGCCGCGGTATTCCTCGGCATCCATCTGCTCGAGCGGCACGGCAAGTTCCGCATGGCGCCGCTCAGCAAGGTGCTGCTGGGCGTGGGGCTGGTGCTCGTGCTCGACACGGTGGTGGTGTCGTTCCTGTCCAACTTCAATCTGGGCGTCATCCTGCCCGCGTTCTTCGGCGTGCCGCTGATCGCGCTTGCGTTCCTGCTGCCGCACATGCACCACGGCTTCCTGCTGTTTCTCAAGTGGTTCACCGCCGGCTGCTACGCCGTCGCCCTCTGCATCTTCCTCGTGTGCGGCATCCTCATGACGAACGCCGCCCACCGGGGCGACCACCGGGAGGCCGACGCGGTCATCGTGCTCGGCGCGGCGGTGCATGGCGACCGCGTCACCTGGGTGCTCTCCAACCGTCTGGACGCGGCGATCGACTACCTCGAGGCGCATCCGGACGCCATCGCGGTCGTCTCCGGCGGGCAGGGCCCGGGCGAGACGGTCACGGAGGGGTCCGCCATGCGAAAGTACATGATCGAGCACGGCATCGATGAAAGCCGCGTCTATGCGGAGGAGCGGGCCACCAACACGGGTGAAAACTTCCGCTATTCGATGGAGATCGTGCGCGACGTGCTGGGGCCGGACGCGGACATCGCGTTCGTGACCACGGGCTTCCACGTCTACCGGGCGGGCGGCGTAGCCGCCGCGCAGGGGATCGACGCCTTCGGCATCCCTGCGGACGACGTGTGGTACCTGGCGGTCAACAACTTCATGCGCGAGTGCGTGGGCATCTGCGTGTACGCGCTGACCGGCGCCATCTGACCGCCGGACAATCGCAATGACAGCGGCGTCCCCCAGCGGGACGCCGCCATTTTTACACGAAAAAAACAAAACGGACGGCGCCCTGCCATGCCGGGCGCCGTGCACTGCGGCGATATCGGCCGCCGCGCCGGGGGGGAAAGCGATCGCGATCAAAGAAACGCAATCAACATACAATAGAACTCCGCAGCGCAGGAAAAGGCCTCGCGCTGAATGGGTTCGATGAATGTGCGCAGCGGCACCTCGACATCCCAATCCACAAACACCGTCCGGTCGCCGATCTGGCTGAGCAATGCTTCTTTGGTAATGGGGTATGTCACGTCCGCCATCCGCTTTTGTATGTAGTGGAACAGCGCCGGATAGGCAGGTTTTGTCATGCTCATGCGCGCTCCTCCTTCCGCGGTTCATAGGCAGCGTATCCGAGGCGCGGGTCCCCGTTGCCGCCGCAATCCGGGCAGCTTGCGCCGCGATGATTAAACGAATACAGTGGGCTCGAATGCACGGCCTGTTCACGCATCTTGTCGATGATGCCCGGATACAGGTCCGCCTTGATGAGTCCCGGGCAGCCGTTGGACGCCTCGGTGATGATATTGCCGTCCGGACCGACGATCATGCTGCGGCCAAAGCAGGAACGCGCTTCATTCCTGGCCAGCCCGGAACAGTTGGCGCCCACGACATAGACCTGGTTAAAGTAGGCGCTGGCACGGTTGGTCAGTTCCCAGGCCTGGTACCACGGGTCCATATAATGCGTTGGCCGCACGATGACATTCGCCCCGCGATATGCCGCCTCGCGCCAGATCTCCGGATAATCGCCGTCGGCGCAGATGATGACGCCCAGGCGCGACCCTTTCGGCCCGTTGCACACGGTGCATTCCTTACCGGGCACCGCATTTTCAAACGGGATCCACGGGTTCATCTTTACATAGCGGTGCACGATTTCCCCGCGGTCGTCAATGACCATGGCAGTGTTTTCAAAACACTTTCCGGTCTTGCTCCGAATCAGCGGGTCAATGACGCTCCAGACGGAGAGCTTCTTGCAGCGTTCGCGCACGCGGGCGAGCTGCTCGCTCTGCTCCGTCATCAGCGCCTCATCGAAATTGACCGGCGCAAAGCCCTGGAAGCACGCCTCCGGGAACACCACGAGGTCCACGCCCGGGAAGGCGCTGACCGCCAGGTCGAGATAATCGAGCATGGTCTGCGTATTTTCGTCGAGTTCCTCCACTGTCTGCGCACCAATCGGGGCAAACTGCACGCAGCAGACGCTGAGTACTTCCGTTTCAATCTTCCCGTTCAGCGCAAACAGATTGCCGATGTTCATCCGTCTTCCTCCCTCCGTTTCAGGATGGAGACCGTCTCAGACGGTCTCCGCTCCCTCTTCAATCTGATGCCGGTCGTGCACGCCCATTGCGCTGAGCAGGCGGTCAAACAGCGGCACGCACACCGCGGACACGAGAATGCCAAACAGCGGCGGGATGCCGAAGGCCATCCGGTCGGTGATGAACGCGACGACCGCGCCCACGACGTACGCCAGCACCGGGCCGACGCGGAACAGCTTAAACTGGATGTACTGCAGCATCGGCAGGCGGCGCTTGTAGATGAAGAAGTAGTCGCCGAGCATGACGCCACCGAGCGGCGGAATGAAGATGCCCAGCAGCACGAGGAAGTTGATCAGCTGCGCATAGATGCCGGTTACAGCCAGGATGATGGCAATGACCAGGCCGCCGATCAAAAACGGCGTCTTGCTCTTTTTGTTGAACATCTCCGCGCCCGCAACGCCCCACGCATACGCGCCTGCATGCGCCGTGGTCCAGATGTTGAGCGTCAGCACCACCAGAGCAAAGAAGATCAGCCCTGTGCGCAGCATGACGACGATGAAGTCCGCCTCGTTGTAGGCAAGGCCGCCGATGATGCCCGCCAGCAGCATGATCGTGTTGCCGATCATGAACGCGACAAACCCGGCCCAGAAAGCGGATTTGGCGCTCTTTCCAAAGCGCGACCAGTTGCACGCCTGCGTGCCCATGCTTGCGAACGTGCCCACGATGGCCGTCATCGCCGTGGCGACGCTCATTTCCGCGCTTGGCACCACGTTTACAATGGCCGCGAAGCCGCCGTTGGCCTGCGCTGCCAGAATGGGGATGTAGATGACCAGCAGCAGAAGCGCCGGCACCGCCACGTAGGCGACCTTTTCCATGGCCTTGTAGCCCCAGATGGCCGTGACGCCAAAGACGATCGCCCAGCCGAGCGTGAACCAAATGGCCGCATCCGGCAGGTTGAACGCCGCGGAAAAGAGCTGGCCGGTATAGGCGCTGACATAGGCGTACCAGCCGATCTGCGTACCGCCGAGCAGCAGGCCGGCCCATTTGGAACCGCCTACCCCCAGGGTATAGCGCGAAAGCATGACGGAAGTCAGGCCGGTCTTGGCGCCGATGGCACAGTTGATCGCCACATATACGCCCAGCACGAGGTTGCCGACGAGCACGATCCACATCAGCTCCGAGAACGTGAACGCCGTAGCGATCTGCGCACCGGTCGACATCGTGGGCGCAAAGAACGTGATGCCGAGCAGCACGGCCGCGATCGAGAAAAACGACCGGCGCGCTGACTGCGGCACGTGATCGATCGGATAATCCTGGTCGACCACTTTGTCTTCCGCCGTCGCAACTGGTTCTTTGGTCTTGGTTTCCATGAGATACCTCCTTTTCATTGTGTCCCGTCTGTGGCTTTAGAATTGTTACTGTAACAAAATTGATATTGCCATTGCTATTACTGTAACTATTATGTGCTTTGCTAGCAATTTTGTCAAGATGTTTTCAACAATTCCATATTTTCCGCCATATTGGGCAACATGCTTTTACAAATCAGCCGGCGGTTTTGTTTTTATGTGATGTAACAAATTGACTGTTTGTTACATTTGCCGTTTGTGATATACTGTCCACAAGCAGGTCCGTCTTGAAAGGGTGATCATCATCAATATTCGTGAAATTGCGCAATTGGCAGGCGTTTCCGTCGCGACCGTTTCCCGCACGCTCAATACGCCGGAACTCGTACAAGCGCAAACGCGCAAACGGGTGTTACAAGCCATCGAAGAAACCGGATATGTGCCGGTGCACACGCGCGCGGGAAAGGCAGATGCATTGCGCACGCTGGTGTTTCTATACAATTCGCCAGACCACAGCTTTTATGAACCCGCCCTGTCCGGGCTGGAAAACGTTCTGCAGTCCCGCGGATATGCGGCTCTGCTCTGCCCCCTCAGCGCATCGGCCGAGCGCCGCGCCGTTCAGCTGGGCGCCATTCTTCAGCAAAAGCCCGCGGGCGTGATCTGGGCCTTGCGCGATTTTGACGCGGCGGAAGCAGAGCGTTTCGCTCGCAGCGATATCCCGCTCGTACTGGCGCGCAAGTACGACCAGGCGTCCCCCGCCTACCCGCACTGTTATACAGACTTTACGGTGGGCTCCTTTCGCATGACGCAACACCTGCTCTCGCTGGGGCACCGCCACATCGCCCTACTTGTGGAAAAGGCCTCGTTCCAGTTTGTCGCCAGCTTCTGTGGAGGGTGGAGAAGGGCATACTTTGAAAACAATCTCCCTTTTGATGAAAGCTGGATCGTACACACGCCCAACACCGCCGAAGGCGGCCACGACAAGGCGCGCGAAATGTTGCTCGCGCCGGACGTGCCGGACGCCTTTTTCTGCGCGAGCAACGAGATGGCCTTCGGCGTGCTGCGCGCCGCACGCGAGCTGGGCATTGCCGTTCCCGGGCAGCTCGCCATCGTCGGGTTTACGGATTCGCCGGTGGCCACGCTGTCGGAACCGCCGCTGACCACCATCCGCCAGCCCATTCAACAGCTAGGCGCCGTGGCCGCGCGCATGCTGATCGACCTGATCGAGTCCCCGCCGGACGCGGCCTGCCAGCCGCAGGAGATCGTCCTGCAACCGCAGCTCTGCATCCGCGGTTCCTGCGGCAGCCAAGCCCGCACAGAGCCGTGACGATATGAAGGCGCCGCCGGCAGATCTGCCGGCGGCGCTTTGTCGTTTCCCTTTTTGTTGCCAAAGCAGCCGCGGGCCGCGGCAGAACGGCGCCCGTTGCGCCCCTGCCGCGGCCCACAGTCCATGTGTCCACGCTTCCATCCGCCCGGCGCCTGCCGGGCGCCGCTCACGCCTCGAAGCGGGAACGGTCGATCCAGAGCCCAAGCGCCGGGTTGGGGATGAAGTAGACCTCTTCCCCGTCCGGCATGGTGTTGTATCCATAGTGCAGCTTTTCCGGGTCATACCGCCGCACCGTTTCGTCATAGTCTGCCCAGCCAAAGTGCACGCCTTCGATCTCCTCGCGCGTGATGTGCGGCCGGACGGCATAGGTGATGGAGAACCGCCCGTCGGACGAGCCGTGGATCAGGTGCGCGGCCGCGCCCATGTTGTCGCGCAGGTCCTGGTTGGCCGGGTCGCGGAACAGCTCCAGCACGCGCAGGCGGCCGCAGTAGCCGTATTTCCGGATGAGTTTATCGATCTCCGGGTCCTCGCCAAAATGGCTGACGCCCGGCGCAAGCACGAGCAGCTCGCCGCCGTCCGCAATCGCCATGCGCGTGCGATAGACCGATTTGTTGCCCAGCCAGGTGGTGTGGAACTCCTTCGGGTCCAGATATACGATGCACTTTTTGATGCCGGTTTCCACAAAGTCCATGTTCTTCTGCTGCGCCAGCGCAATGGCCTCTTCGAGCACCTTGCGCGTGTCGCCGATGAACAGGCCGTGCGTGCGGATGTGGCCGCCCGGCGCAGTCGTGACCGTCAGGGCAAACAAAATGGGCCGCTCGGACAGATAGTGCGCAAGCGCATAGTCCAGGATCTTGCGCACGGGCGTGTGGTCGCGCCCCATCATGCGCTCCATGCCATACACGGCGCCGACCATGTGGCTCTTGTTGATCATGTCGCTGCCGCCCACGCCGACAAACAGGTTCTTCGAGTGGTTCGCCATGCCGATGACCTCGTGCGGCACCACCTGCCCGACGGACAGGATCAGCTCGTAGGCCGGGTCCATGACGCGGCGGTTGATCTCCACGCTCACGGGATCGTTCCACAGCCCCTCCGTGATCTTCGTCAGGTAGCTGGCAGGTACCTCGCCCAGGCGCACCACGTCCGTGCGCCAGTTGTGCGGGATGAATTTTTCAAACGGGATGTCGCCGAACATGTCGGCCGCTTCCGCCTCGGTGACCGGCACGTGCGTGCCAAGCGCAGGCAGGATGTCCACCTCGCAGCCCATGTCGGTCAGCAGGTGGTAGTAGATGTTTGTGATAAATCCGGCGTTGGAATGGTAACGCGTGTAGTCCGGCGGAATCAGCAGCGCCTTTTTGGGCGAACGCCCCTCGAGCGAGCGCACCAGCGCGGCGCGCACGTCCTCGCGGCTCAGCCCCTCTTCCGTATCGGCACGATAAAACAGCTCCATATCAGGCAACCTCTTTCTCTGAAAGTCAAATGCCGTCTCGTCCGACGGCAGGGGAATATGAAACGCATTCTGCGCCCGCGCCCGGAACCGGGCGCGGGCGCAGGCAGTATGCAGCATAAAACGGGTCAGACGTTGTACGTGGAAGCGGACGTGTTCCCGCCGTGCCCCGTCCAGTTGGTGTGGAAGAACTGGCCGCGCGGGCTGTCCAACCGCTCATAGGTGTGCGCGCCAAAGTAGTCGCGCTGGGCCTGCAGCAGGTTGGCCGGCAGCTTCTCGGTGGTATATCCGTCAAAGTAGCTGAGCGCGGAGGAGAACGCCGGCATCGGAATGCCATGCCGCACCGCCTCGGCCACGACGTCGCGCCACGCGGGGACGAGCGCCTTGATGGTTTCCCCGAAATACGGGTCGAGCAGCAGGTTCCCGAGCTGTGGATTCTTGTCGTACGCCTCTTTGATCTTGCCGAGGAACACCGAGCGGATGATGCAGCCGCCGCGCCACATGAGCGCGATGCCGCCATAGTTCAGGTTCCAGCCGTAGGTCTTGGCCGCGGCGCGCATGAGCGTATAGCCCTGCGCATACGAGATGATCTTCGACGCATACAGCGCTTTGCGCACCTTTTCAATGAACGCGGCGCGGTCGGCGCACTCGATCTGCACCCCAGCCTTGGGGAACGCCTTCGCCGCCTCGACCCGCTCTTCCTTCATGGCCGACAGGCAGCGGGCAAACACGGCCTCGCCGATCAACGTGAGCGGCACGCCCTCGTCAAGCGCGGCGATGCCCGTCCACTTGCCGGTACCCTTCTGGCCGGCGGTATCCAGGATCTTGTCGACGATGGGCTGCCCATCGGTGTCCTTGTAGGCCAGGATGTCGCGCGTGATCTCGATCAAGTAGCTGTCCAGCTCCGTCTCGTTCCACGCCTTGAACACCTCGTGCATCTCGTCCGCGCTCATGCCCAGGCCGTCGCGCATGAGCTGGTACGCCTCGCAAATGAGCTGCATGTCGCCGTACTCAATGCCGTTGTGCACCATCTTCACAAAGTGGCCGGCGCCGTTTTCGCCCACCCAGTCGCAGCAGGGGGAGCCGTCCTCCACCTTCGCGCAGATGGCCTGGAACACGTCCTTCACAAACGGCCATGCGGCCGGGGAACCGCCGGGCATCATGGACGGCCCCTTGAGCGCGCCCTCTTCGCCGCCGGACACGCCGGTGCCGATGTACAGCAGCCCCTTGGACTCCACATACTGCGTCCTGCGGATGGTATCCGGGAAGTGGCTGTTGCCGCCGTCGATCAGGATGTCGCCCTTCTCCAGCAGCGGGATCAGCTGGTCGATCAGCTGGTCGACCGCGGCGCCCGCCTTGACCATCATCATCACGCGGCGGGGCTTCTTCAGGTTGGCCACCAGCTCTTCGAGCGAGTAGGTGCCGATGATGTTCAGGCCCTTGGCGCGGCCCTCCACAAAGTTCTTCACCTTGGACGTGGTGCGGTTGTACACCGCGACCGTAAAGCCCTTGGACTCCATGTTCATGACCAGGTTTTCACCCATGACCGCAAGGCCGATCAGGCCGATATCCGCTTTCATGATTCTACTCCTTTGATGTTTTATATAGTGGGATTTCCGTCGTCATGCCGCTCCCGTGCGGGAACGGGGTTCAGCGTTTCACACGGGCGTTGCCGCTCCAGACCGCCCAGACCTGCTCCTCGTCGGCCGGCTGCGCATAGTCGTTGAGCATGGTGGCCGCCAGCGCGCCGGTCGCCCAGCCAAAGTGCAGGCAGTCCTCGGCACTCCAGCCCTTGAGCACGCCGTACAGCAGGCCGCCCACAAACCCGTCGCCGCCGCCGATGCGATCCAGCACCTGGATCGGCCGCGGTTCGGCCACGTGCCACTCGCCGTCGCGCAGCAGGATGGCGCCCCAGAGGTGCTCGTTCGCGCTGACGACCTGGCGCAGCGTGGTGGCAAACGTCGTAGCACCGGGATATTCCTTCTGCACGCGCAGGATCATCTCCTTGAAGCTGTCGAGCTTGGACGCGAGGTCCTTGCCGCCCGCCTCGGGCCCCTGGACGCCCAGGCACAGCTGGAAGTCCTCTTCGTTGCCGATCAGGATGTCGGACACGGACGCGATCTCGCGGAAGATCGCGGAGAGCTCCTCCTCGCGGCCCTTCCAGAAGGACGCCCGATAGTTGAGGTCAAACGAAATGCGCGTGCCATATTTCTTGGCGGCGCGCGCCAGCTCCAGGCAGAAGATGCCCGTCTCATGCGACAGCGCAGCGATCAGGCCGGAGAGGTGCAGCACCTCCACGCCCTCCTCGCCAAAGATACGCGGCAGGTCGAAGTCCTTCACGTTCAGCGTCCGCCCCACTTCCCCGGCACGATCGTTCTGCACGCGCGGGCCACGCAGACCAAAGCCGCTGTCGGCAATGTTGAACTGGTGCCGGTAGCCCCACGGGCCGCCCTGCGGCACTTCCTTGCCCTCATACTCCATGTTGCGGCTGCGCAGGTCGGCCTTGATGAACGCGGCGATGGGGGAACCCTCGACAAACGTGGTCAGCACCTTGACCGGCAGACCCAGCGCGGCCGGCACGGTGGCGACGTTGGTCTCGGCGCTCGTGGCCTGCATGTAGAAATTGTGGCTGATGTGTACGGGTTGACGGTCGACCGGCGTGATGCGCACGCCCATGCTGGTCGGGACGACGAGTGCGTAACGTTTCATGTGTGGACTCCTCCTGAACTTATTTGATGATCTCGTCAAAGCGGAAATAGCGCAGCGCGTTGTTGTAGCTGATGTCGCGCACGATCTGCCCCAGCGCCTCGAGATCGGCCGGGTACTCGCCGTTTTCCACCAGCGTGCCAAATACGTTGCACAGGATGCGGCGGAAGTATTCGTGCCGCGTGTAGCTCAAAAAGCTGCGACTGTCCGTGAGCATGCCGACAAACGTGCTGACCACGCCCAGGTTCATGAGGTCGGTCAGCTGCTTTTCCATACCGGCCTTGTGGTCGTTGAACCACCAGGCGCTGCCCATCTGCACGCGCCCCGGCAGCTCTGCGTCGGTCTGGAAACAGCCCATGACGGTGCCGATGATGCCGTTGTCCGCAGGGTTGAGCGAATAGAGGATCGTGCGCGGCAACGCATTGGCCTTCTCGAGCAGGTCGAGGAAGCGGGCCAGCCGCGGCGCGTTGTTGCCCTCGTCGTTCATCGCGTCGAACCCGGTGTCCGGCCCCAGCCGCTCGAACATGCGGGTCGAGTTGTTGCGGATGCAGCCAAAGTGGAGCTGCATGACCCAGCCGCGCGCACGGTATTCTTCGGCGCAAGCCAGCAGCAGCGCCGTCTGAAACGCCTCCGACTCGCGGCGGCTGACCGGTTCGCCCGCGCGTCCCTTGCGGAAGATGTCCTCCAGCTCGGCCTCCGTGGCCAGCTCGCAAAGCGCCGTGTCGATGCCGTGGTCGCTCACGCGGCAGCCGTGCGCATCGAAATATGCAATGCGCTCCCGCAGCGCGTCCCGCAACCCGTCCATGCTCTGGATCGGGTGCCCGCACGCCGCCTCCAGGCGCTGGAGATATTCGCCAAAGTCGGGCTTGTCCGCGCGCATGGCCTTGTCCGGCCGAAACGCCGGCAGCACGGCCACCGGGCACGTCGGGTCTGCGGCGATGCGCTCGTGCGCCTTCAGGTCGTCCGCCGGATCGTCGGTGGTGCAGATGAGCCGGACGTCGCTCTTTTTGATGATGCCGCGCACGCTCATGTCCGGCTGCTGCAGGATCTCGTTGCAGGCGCGGTAGACGGCCTTGCCATTGCACCCGGTGAGCGGTTCGTCAATGCCGAAATACCGCTGCAGCTCCAGATGCGTCCAGTGATAGAGCGGATTGCCGACGAGCTTTGGCACCGTCTCCGCCCAGGCGAGGAACTTGTCCTCCGGGTCGGCGTCGCCGGTCACCAGGCGCTCCGGCACGCCGGCGGAGCGCATGGCGCGCCACTTGTAGTGATCGCCGCCCAGCCACACGTCGGTAATGGACGTGTAGCGGCGGTCGTCCGCGATCTCAGCCGGGTTGATGTGGCAATGGTAATCGACAATGGGCATACGCGCCGCATGCTCGTGATACAGTGTCTTTGCCGCGTCAGAGGTCAGCAGAAAATCCTTGTCCAGAAACGGCTTCATAGATACCCTCTTTTCCTGTTGTTCGGTATGGTGTTCCAGATGGGTCAGGCACGCCGTAGCATGCCGCAAGAGGCCAAACGCCCCCTGTTGCAGCCAGTATATCACTAGTATATCAGAAAAGCAATACGGCAAATGACTTTTTTCCGAAATCCAGAAAAATAAGGAGGTTTCCCGTAAAAACCGCCCGAAAATGTGATATATTTGTTTGACATTCCCGGCAATGGTGATATACTAGTCTCGTACGATTCTTTGCAACCGGCCCACAACATACTTGAGGAGGAAACTGTTCCATGCACAGCACCATCGAGTCTCTCCTTGCCACCCTCCGCAGCCGCGGCGATCTGCGCGTCTATGACCGCTCTGCCGATGCGGCGGAGGGCACCGCATGCGCCATCGTCAGCCGCGCCGGGCAGAAATACCTTGCGCTCGCCGGCGACCGCGCCGCCCGGTTTGCGGGCCACGATGAGGGCGGCGTACGGCTCTGCCCGCTCACCGTGGAGAATGCGCAGGCGCTGCAGGCGCTGTTCCCCTATGCCAGGCCTGCCAGCCACGCCGGCCACGCGTTCACCATGGGTCTTGGCGACCGGCTCGGCCTCGCCACGCCCGGCCACGTGCGCGCCATTGCCGGATACGGCGTCTATCCGGTGCTCGCGCAGCAGTCCATCCGGGAGCTGACGCTCACGAATCGCACGTTTGCCGACGTGATCGCCGCCGCCACGTTCGGCGTGTTCCAGGAGGGCTACAAGGGCGGCTACGGCGCCGACGGCGACCACCTCAAAACGAAGGAAGAGATCCGCTATGCGCTCGAGAGCGGCTGCACGATGATCACGCTGGACTGTTCCGAGCACATCGACATCCACGCCGCCGCCAGTTCCGATGCGGAAGTGGACGCCGCCTATGCCGCGCTGCCGGCAGAAGTGCGCGACCACTATGAAGCCGCGTATCTGGGCAAGGAGCTGCCGGTCATCGGGCAGCTGAGCGCCGCGGAGCTCAAACGCATCGTCCTCGTATTCTGGAAGGCCGTCCGCCACGCGGAAAGCTGCTACCGTTATATCGACGAGATCAAGACCGCGGACGTGGACTTCGAGCTGTCCATCGATGAAACGCGCACGATCACCACGCCTGCCGAACACTTCGTGGTGGCGCAGGAACTCGCCGGGCAGGGCGTGCATCCGGTCAGCGTCGCGCCGCACTTCTCCGGCGAATTTGAAAAGGGCATCGAATACAGCGGCAACCTGAACGACTTTGCGCGCGACTTCATCATCCACCAGAAAATCGCAGATCACTTCGGCTACAAGCTGTCCGTCCATTCCGGCTCGGACAAATTTTCCGTGTTCTCCACGGTCGGCCGCGTGACGCATTGCCACGTACACGTCAAGACCGCGGGCACCAACTGGCTGGAGGCCATGCGCGTCGTCGCGCTGCACGATCCGGCGCTCTACCGCCGCGCGCACAAATTTGCGCTTGAGCATCGCGCCGAGGCGGAAAAATACTATCACGTGTCCACCGACCCGAACGAGATCCCGAACATCGACCTGCAGAGCGACGCCTATCTGCCGGAATACCTGCAGCTGCCCGCCTCGCGGCAGACGCTCCATATCGCCTATGGCCTGCTGCTCAACGAAGCGTGGTTCAAAGAGGCGTTTTTCCCGTTCATGGCCGCGCACGAAGAAGAATATTACGCCGGGCTGGTGCAGCATATCGGCCGGCACCTGCTCTACCTCACGGCGGAGCGCTGAAATCAGAATCAAAGGAGAACGAGCATGAAACTTTGCAATGACACCATCCTGCAGCAGCGCGCCGCACTTGAAGCCAAGGGCTATGCGCTGCCCACGTTCGACCGCGCGGCCGTCACGGCCAATACCGCCGCCCGCCCGGAATGGGTGCACTTCGGCGCCGGCAACATCTTCCGCGCCTTTATCGCCAACCTGAACCAGTCCCTGCTGAATGCAGGGCTGATGGATACCGGCATCGTCGTGGCGGAGGGGTTTGACGCGGAGATCCTGGACGCGGCATACCGGCCGTTCGACAACCTCTCCGTGCTGGCCACGCTGTGCGCCGACGGGCGGATTGAAAAGACCGTCATCGCCAGCGTCGTCAACAGCCTGGGCATGGACCGCGGCACGGAGGACTGGGCGCAGCTCGAAGCCGCATTCCGCTCGCCGTCGCTGAAGATGGCCAGCCTCACGATCACCGAAAAGGGCTACAACATCAAGGACGGGCACGGGGACTATTTCCTCGCCGTACTCGCCGACATGGAGCAGGGGCCGGCGCAGGCCGGCAGCTACATCGGCAAGATCGCCGCGCTGTGCCACGCGCGCTTTGCCGCCGGCGGCGCGCCGATCGCCCTGGTCAGCATGGACAACTGCTCGCACAACGGCTCGCGGCTCGAAGCGGCGGTGCTCGCCTTTGCCGACGCGTGGGCCGAGCGCGGCCTGTGCGCCGACGGCTTTGCCGCCTATGTGCGCGACCGCAGCCGCGTCTCCTTCCCGTGGAGCATGATCGACAAGATCACGCCGCGGCCGGACGATTCCGTACGTGAAATGCTGGAAGCGGACGGGCTGGAGGACATGGGCGTGCGCGTGACCGGCCGCCGCTCCTTCGTCGCGCCGTTTGTCAACGCCGAGGAGGCGCAGTACCTGGTCATCGAGGACGCGTTCCCGAACGGGCGCCCGCCGCTCGAGCGCGCCGGCGTCATCTTTGCCTCGCGCGAAGTGGTCGACATGGTGGAGACCATGAAGGTCTGCACGTGCCTGAACCCGCTGCACACGTGCCTCGCCGTGCTCGGCTGCCTGCTGGGCTTTACCCGCATCTCCGCCGAAATGCAGGATGCGGACCTGAAACGGCTCGTGGAGATCGTCGGCTACCGCGAGGGGCTGCCCGTCGTGGTCGACCCCGGCGTCATCAGCCCGCGCGCGTTCATCGACGAGGTCATCGGCAAGCGCTTCCCGAACCCGTTTTTACAGGATACGCCGCAGCGCATCGCGACCGATACCTCCCAGAAGATCGCCATCCGGTTCGGCAACACGATCAAAAAGTACGCGGCGTCTGACACGCTCCACGTGCAGGATCTCAAGCTCATCTCCTTCGTGCTGGCCGCATGGTGCCGCTATCTGATGGCGGTGGACGACAACGGGCAGCCGTTCCAGCCGAGCGACGACCCGCTCCTGCCGATGCTCACGCCGCGCTTTGCAGCCGTCACGCTCGGGCAGCCGTGCGACGTGCACGCCGTACTCGAGCCCGTGCTCTCCGACGAGCGGATCATGGGCGTCGACCTGTATGCGGTGGGTCTCGGCGAGACGGTCGAGGCGCGCTTTGCCGAGCTCATCACCGGGCCGGGCGCCGTGCGCGCCGCGCTGCACCGTCACGTTTCTGAAGCATAAACATCCCGCATCCGGCCCGCCGGCCCGTCGCCGGCGGGCCAGTCGCCATTCAGCGCTGGAGAACAGGAGGCTTCCCGATGGTCCAGACCGCAATCCCCCCGAAAAAAGCGGGCGAGAACGCCCGGCAATACGCCTACCGCGTGCTGTACAACGGCATCATGACGCTGGACTTCCCGCCAGGCATGGTGCTTGTGGATGCAGAGCTGTCGCAGGCGCTGCAGATCAGCCGCACGCCCATCCGTGAGGCCATCGTCTCGCTGGTCGAGTCCAAGCTCGTGACCGTGTACCCCCAGCGTTCCAGCACGGTGTCGCGCATCGACCTGGACGCGGTCGAAGAGGGCGTGTTCCTGCGCTACCACACCGAGCGCGCCATCTTCCGTGAGGCGGTGCAAAAGGCCGGCGGAGCCGACCTCGCGCGATTGCGGGAAAATGTGGAACAGCAGCGCGTGCATCTCGAGAAAGGGGATCTGGACCGGTACATGGAACTGGACAACGAGTTTCACAAGCTGCTCTACCTCGCCGCAGGCAAGCCCTGGACCTGGGCGACCGTCATGCGCATCGTGACGCATCACGACCGCGTGCGGCGCCTGCAGGTGCGCCTTGGCACCGAGCAGCTCTGGCCGGCGCACGAGGAGCACCGCGTGCTCTTCCGCGCCGTCATGACACGTTCGGAACGGGATATGGACGACTTTCTGTATGAACACCTGACCGCCGGCTACCGCGGCGCGCTGCCGGAGCTGATGCAAAAATATCCCGACTATTTTGCCATTTAACGCGGCAGGGCCGCCGCCTGCCACACAAAAATCTCAATTTGTGTCAACCAAACAGGGAGCCGGAATATCCGGCTCCCTGTCCGTCTTGCCCGTTCCCGTCCGTTGCCTCCCCGCCGTCACGTTTCAGAGGGCAGCGCGCCGTCCACCTCTTCGGCATAGCGCACCGTCTCCATCGCGTCCGCGGCATAGCGGTCCGCGCCGATGCGCGCGGCATACCCTTCGTTCAGCACCGCGCCGCCGACGACGATCCGGCACCAGGGCGCGGCCGCCCGCACCCGGCGGATGGTCTCCTCCATGGCCGGCACGGTGGTCGTCATCAGCGCGCTGAGCCCCAGCAGCGGCGCGTGCAGGCGGACCACCTCTTCCGCGACCCGCTCCGGGGGCACGTCGCGCCCCAGGTCCGTCACGGCAAACCCGTAGTTCTCGAGCAACAGTTTGACGATGTTCTTCCCGATATCGTGAATGTCGCCGTGCACCGTGGCGAGCACGACGCGACAGCGGGCGGCGCCGGGCGTCCGCTGCGCGGACAGGGCGACCCGGATGCGCTCAAAGGCGCTTTTGGCCGCCTCCGCGCTCATGAGCAGCTGCGGCAGATAGACCGTGCCGCGCTCAAACCCCTGCCCCACCACGTCCAGCGCCGGGATGATCTCGCCCTTGACAAGCTCCAGCGGCTCCGTCGTCTGCAGCAGTGCCTGCGTCAGCTCGCCTGCGCGCTCGCGCAGGCCCCTTTCGATCGCGCGGCGCAGCGTCGTCTCCGTCTCCTTCGCAACCGTGCCGGCGGCCAGCCGGGCAGGTTCGCCCGCCGCAAACGCGATATAGTCCGCGCAGTCGGCATCCTGACCGTGCAACGCGCGGAAGGCGTAATACACCCGGCGCATGTCCGCCGAGTGCGGGTTGAGAATCGCCGCGGACAGCCCGTTTTCCAGCGCGCACGCAAAGAACGTGGCGTTGACCGCGTCCCGCGCCGGCAGCCCGAACGAGACGTTGGAGATCCCGAGCGACGTGCGGCAGCCCAGCTCGCTCCCGATGCGGCGCACCGCCTCCAGCGTGACGAGCGCCGCGCCCGGGTCCGCGCTCACGGTCATGGCCAGCGGATCGAAGAGCAGATCCTCCGGTCCCAGCCCATACGCCGCCGCTGCGCGCAAAATCTTCTCCGCGATGCGCACGCGCCCGTCCGCCGTCGCGGGGATGCCGTCCTCGTCGAGCGTCAGCGCCACGACCAGCGCGCCATATTTCCGGGCAAGCGGCAACACGCTGTGCAGGCTCTCCTGCTTGCCGTTGACGGAGTTGAGCAGCGCCTTGCCGTTGTAGCGGCGCAATGCCGCCTCCATGGCCACGGGGTTTGACGTGTCGATCTGCAGCGGCAGATCGACGACCGCCTGCAATTCGCACACCACGTCGCAGAGCAGCGCCGGCTCATCCACGTCCGGCAGGCCGACGTTCACGTCCAGCACGTGCGCGCCCGCCTCCTGCTGGCGGATCCCCTCCTGCAGCACATAGCCGATGTCCCTCTCCCTCAGCGCCTGCTGAAAGCGTTTCTTGCCGGTCGGGTTGATCCGTTCGCCGATCAGCACGGGCGCGCCGCCAAAGCAGACCGCGTGCGTATAGGAGGAGATGCAGGCGGTCTGCTTGCGCGTCACCGGCGCCGGTTCAAGCCCGCCGCACCTGCGCACAAGCGCTTCGATGTGCGCCGGCGTCGTGCCGCAGCAGCCGCCCACCACACGCACCCCGCGCGCAACCAGCGCCGCCACCTCCTGCGCAAAGTCCTCCGGCCCCACGTCGTACACCGTCCTGCCGTCCACGCTGCGCGGCAGCCCCGCATTGGGCATAAACAGCACCGGCACCGACGCGCACGCGAGCAGCTCCTCCACGACGCCGGACAGTTGCCTCGGCCCGAACGAGCAGTTGGCGCCGATCGCGTCGGCATGCAGCCCCTCCAGCATGGCCACCATGGCGGCGGGCGTGGCGCCGGTCATCAGCTTTCCGTCCGCACCATAGGCGTTGGATACAAAGACCGGCAGGTCGCTGTTCTCCTTGGCGGCGAGCAGCGCGGCCTTGGTCTCATAGCTGTCGCTCATCGTCTCGATCAGGATCAGCTCCGCGCCGTGCTTCACGCCCAGCCGCACCGCGGCCGCAAACGCGCGCACCGCGTCCTCAAAGTCAAAATCGCCAAAGGGGCGCAGCAACCGCCCCGTTGGGCCGATGTCCAGCGCGACAAACTTCTCCTGCGCCGCGCGGCTCGCCTCCCGCGCCGCGCGCACGTTGTCGAGCGCCGCCGCCACGATGCGCTCCAGCTCGTCCGGCGCATACCGCAGCGCGTTCGCGCCAAACGTGTTGGCCGACACCACGTGGCTCCCGGCGTCAAAATATGCGCGGTGGATCTCCTGCACTGCGTCCGGGTGCGTCAGGTTCCACCCCTCCGGCGCCTCGCCGGCGCGCAGGCCGCGCTGCTGCAGCAGGGTGCCCATGCCGCCGTCGAGATACAACATATGCTGTTTCAGATGGTCCAGAACGGTCATGGTGTCCCTCCGTCGTGCTGTCCGGCCGGGTCGTGCCCGGGTTGCGTCCCGTCCGTGCCGCGCGCCGGGCCGATGCCAATGAGCGCCGTCACCGATTTGGTCGGGGACATGAGCAGGCTGCCGTTGAGCGTCAGGCCGATCCGGCGCTCCGGTTCCAGCGCCCGGAAGATCTCCCGCTGGAGCCCAAGCGGCAGGTCGCCGTACCCGGGGCTGAAACGCGGCCGGGCCTCCTGCCCCGCAAGCCGCGCCTCTGCGCGCACTTCTTCGTTGAACGCGTCGCACAGCCGCTCGATGCGCTCTGCGCCGATCGCCTGCAGGAGCAGCGCGCGCGACGGCGCGGTGCGGCTGTACCGCGCAATCAGCCGGTCGAGCCCCAGCCCCACGGTAGCGGCAAACAGCACGGCGCTGCCGCACCCCGTCAGGTTTTTGGCCAAATTCGACGAGTGGACCCTGGCAAACCCCAAATCGACCTCCGCCCCCTGCACCGCAACGGGGAAGGTATCGAAGCACACCCGGCAGGCGAGCGCCGGCAGCGCCTCCCGGACGCAGTCGGCCAGCAGCGCCTGAAGTTCCGCCGGCGGCTCGCCCCGGCAGCCCGCATACCGCAGGGCCTCGCGCGTGTCGACCGCCCCAAGGGCATATTCGCGCATGCCCATGCGCTCCAGGCTCATCTGCCCAAAATGGCCGACAGGTTGCCCTGGATCCGGCGCGCCACCTGCGGCTTGTTCATGGAATATACGTGGACGTTGTTGACGCCGTTGGCAAACAGGTCGATGATCTGGTCCGTCGCATACGCGATGCCCGCCTCCATCATGGACGCCGGATCGCCGCCAAAGCGGTCGACGAGGCTCTTGAACCGCTGCGGCATGTGCGAGCCGGACAGGCGGATCGCCCGCGCCACCTGGTTCGCATTCGTGATCGGCATGATGCCGGCCACCACCGGCACGGTGATGCCCGCCTCGCGGATCTTATAGAGAAAGTTGTAGAGCAGGTTGTTGTCGAAAAACATCTGTGTGGTGAGAAAGGCGCAGCCGGCCTCCACCTTTTCGCGCAGGAACCGGATGTCCTCGCGCTGGTTCGCACTCTCGGGATGCACCTCCGGGTAGCACGCCGCGCCGATGCAGAAGTCCGCGCCGCTCTCCCGCAGCTCGCGCACGAGGTCGGTCGCGTGGCGGTACTGCCAGGTCGAGCGGTCGGCATTCTGCAGCTCCGGCGGCAGGTCGCCGCGCAGGGCCATGACGTTCTCGATCCCGGCGTCGCGCATCTGCGCAATGCGGTCGCGCACGGTCTCCCGCGTAGAGGACACGCACGTCAGGTGCGCCAGCGTCTCCACCCCGTATTGGGTGCGAATGCCGCGCGCAATGTCGAGCGTATAGGCGCTGGTACCGCCGCCCGCCCCATAGGTCACGCTCATAAAGGCGGGGTGCAGCCCGGCGATCTCCTCCGTCGCGCGGCGCACGCTCTCAAACGCGGTGCCGGCCTTCGGCGGGAACACCTCAAAGGACAGCGACGGCATGCCCCGGTACAGGATTTCGGTCAGTTTCATCGTTCCTCGCCCCTCTTGTGATGATATAGTATATCATCTGCGTTGAATCTGCACAAGTGGCGCGCGCCGGCTCGCACCGCCCGCCAGGCGAAATCGCCGGGCAACCTGGAGGCGCGGTTGCAACAACATGGCGGCTGCACCGGTCTCCCGGCGCGGCCGCCATTGCCCGGGAAACCGCGCGGCCGGGCCGGCTTCCTGCCGGCCCGGCCGCCTGTGCCGGTCGCCCGCCTGTGCTCCCCTACAGGGAAAGCAGCGAAATGGCGTCCGATATGGTCTTTTCCATCGCCTCTCGGCCGTATTTATTGACCTCTTCCTTGTTCTTTTCGCCATGCGTCAGGCAACCCGCGCCGCCGATACAGCCGCCGACGCAAGCCATGCCCTCGATAAAGTTCCCGCCCAGCACCTTTTGCCCGGCGCGCGCCTTCAGCAGCGCCGCGCGGCACGCCTCGATGCCGTCGCACGCGATGGGCCTCGCCTCGAACGTCGCATCCAGCCCCTGCTCCTTGAGCGCCTCCACCACCGCGTCGGACAGGCCGCCGCTGCGGGCAAAGATGCGGCCATAATAGGACGCATTGTCCAGCACGCCCTCGCCGAGCGTCGTGATGTCCACGCCTGCGCCGTCAAACAGCGCCTGCAGCTCCTCAAACGTGATGACACTGTCGATGTACGGGCGGACGCGCTCCTGCTGGAACTCCATCTTCTTGGCCGTGCACGGCCCGATGAACACCACGCGCGCGCCCGGTTCGGTCTTTTTGATGTACTGCGCAATGGTCGCCGCGGGCGAGAGGTTGTGGGAAATGTGCTCCACAAGCGTTGGGAACTGCTTGTGGATATAGTCCACAAACGCCGGGCAGCAGGAGCTGGTCAGAAAGCCCTTTTCAGCGAGCTCCGCGGCCTCGGCGTACGCAACCATGTCCGCGCCGAGCGCCGCCTCCACGACGTGATAGAAGCCGAGCCTGTGCAGGCCCTCGATCACCTGGCCAAGTTTCGCGTACACGAACTGGCTGGAGATCGACGGGGCGACGACGGCATAGACCTTGTACGCCTCGCCGCCCGCGCTGCCGCGCAGCAGGGCGATGACGTCGAGCAGGAAGGATTTGTCCGCAATGGCGCCGAACGGGCACTGGTACACGCACGCGCCGCAGGAGATGCACTTGTCGTTGTCGATGTGCGCGCTGCCATCCTCGTTCCTCGAAATGGCCTTGACCTTGCACGCGCGCTCGCACGGCCGCTTCTGGTCCGCAATCGCGCCATACGGGCACACCTTGGCGCATGCGCCGCATTCGACGCACTTGCTCTTGTCGATGTACGCCTTCTGGTGCGCGTCGAATGTGATGGCGCCGCGTTTGCAGGCGTCCTCGCACCGGTGGGCGATGCAGCCGCGGCACGCCTCCGTCACGACGTGGCCGCTCATCGGGCACTCGTCGCAGGCGATGTCCAGCACCTCGATCACGTTCGGATTGCTGCGGTCGCCGCCCATGGCCAGCTTCACACGCTCGGACAGGATGGCCCGCTCCTTGTACACGCAGCAGCGCATGGTGGGAATCTTGCCGGGGATGATGGTCTTGGGAATGTCCGTCACGTGCTCCAGCAGTTCGTCGGCATATGCCAGCCGCACGACCTCGCGCAGCACCTTGTATTTGAGATACTGTACCTTGGTGTCAAACTTTCTCATGCCCTCTCCCCCTCAATAATACGTCACGGCGACGCGCTTGCCCATCTCGGTGAGGTCTTTGGCCACGCCCTCGACCAGCTGCATCTTGATGTTGAAGCCGATCGGCAGATCGGGGTTCTGGTGCGCCGGGTTCACCGCGCGGCCGACGAAGAAATTCACGTCCGTCGCCTCTTCAAACAGCATCCGCGCAATCTGCGACGCACCGTCCTTTTTATAGCTCCAGTCCGTATAGCGTTCGTTGTCCTTTAAATAGTCGTTGGCATATTCGAGCACGCGGCTGAACGTGATCACGCCCTCGGTCACAAGATCGACCCCCTCGATGCGCGCCGTGGGCGGGATCTCCGGGTCGAGATACAGCGGCAGGCTCGTGTCGAGCGGCTTGTGCAGGTATTCGGCGGCGAGCGTGCTCGTCGTCCCGCCGCACACGATGTGCCGCCCGGCGCTGCCGAAAAACGCCTGGTGCATCTCCGTCAGCCGCGCAGGGTCGGCCGGCGGGCCGATCATGAGGTTGACCGTCTTGCGGCGGCGGATGCGCACAGCGCACGCGGTGGTGTCGTCCCCCGGCTTGTTGCCGTACAGGCGCGTACATTCCCCCACGAGCATGGCCGCAAGCGTCTTGGCCGTAAACGAACCGTCGTACACCGTCTCGAGAAACGAGGCAATCTCCTCGCGCTGCCAGCCAAAGTTGAGCGACAGCCCCACGCCCGCGTGGATGGCCCCGTCGCTCATGGCCATGAACACGTCCCCCTCCTCGAGCGGGACGACGGACTTCAGGATGCGTTTGCCGTCGATCGTCAGCTCCTGCTGCGGATAGTCCACGCTCCTGCCGCCGCGCAGCAGGATCACGCGCGGGTTGTCATACTGGATCAGCTCCGCCTCGCGGTTCTCCACGATGTGGATGATCGTAAACGTGGAATAGGCGACCTTGCGCACCTCGCACACCGGCAGCGTGGCCGCGATGGTCTTGACGCAGTCCTCGACCGTAAGGCCGCCAGCGATCATCGTGGAGAGGATTTTGGACGTCAGTGTGGAGAGGATGTTTGCCTTCACGCCGCTTCCCAGCCCGTCCGCCAGCACGACGGTCACGCCGTTCTCCTGGTCGATGCGCTCCACGTGGTCGCCGCAGAGCTGCTCGCCGTATTTGTTGGCCGAGACAAAGCCAATGTCGGTGCAGAGCTCACTCATAGCGCAGAGACTCCTTGAGCTTGGTCAGCGCGACCTTCGTCTCCGCCGTCGTCTCGCCGAGCAGCGACGCGATCTCCTGCACGGCGCGCATCTGCTTTTCGATGACGCGGTCGGTCACCTCGATGGTCGTGCGGCTGAGCGCCACGCGCGCGGCGCGCGCCGTCTCCTCCTCCGTCACGTCGCGGAGGATGCAGATGATCAGGTGATGGCTGCGGTCGATGACGAGCGTCTCGTCGACATGTTTCTGGTATTCTTCCAGATACACCCGCTGGTGCGACTGGCCACGCCCGGTGCGCTGCAGCTCCAGGAACGGCGTCGGGTCGAGCAGGCGCAGGACCTGCTCCCCGACGAGCGAGCGCGGGTCTTCGATGTGCATGAGCCGGCAGGCGGCGTTGTTGAGCTGCTGGATCTCCAGCGCGTCGTTGAGCACGAGGATGGCGTTCGGGGTGCTGCGGATGATGTTCTCCGAAAACGACTGCGCGCGCTCGGCAAGATAAGGCAGGCACATGGACAGCTCCGCCTTGCCCTGCAGCACCGCTGCCGCTTTCTCGCGGCAGGTGTTGTAGCCGCAGGAACCACAGTTGAGCTCCTGCTCCGGCGTGAACTTGCCCATCTCGCGCAGCACTGCCTCGATCGCTGCCGTGCCGGGCATGACGCGATGCGTATCCAGCTCGCCCATGTGCTTTTGCAGCGCCTCCGCCGCCGGCTGCTCGACCGGGAAGTCTTCCCGGCCCGCATAGCGGTTGACCGCCACAAACTCGCTGACCGGCGCGCGGCGGTTGCGGTCCATCGCCGGGCCGCCGATGCAGCTGCCCACGCACGCGGACATCTCGATGAAACAGTGGTCGAGCTTGCCGCCAATCACGTCCTCGAGCACCTGCATGCAGTTTTCCACGCCGTCGATGGCCAGATAGGTGTACGCCGGGTTGTCCGCCGCCATGCTGCGCAAAATACCGCCGGTCGTCGGGAACAGGCGCGCCTTGCCCGCCGCGCCGGTGTCCTCCATCTGCGGGATGGAGACGTTCGCCTCGTGGAGCCATTCGGTCAGCTCTTCAAACGTCAGCGCGCAGTCCACGATGCCGGGATACCTCTCCGCCTCGTCCTTTTTCGAGATGCAGGGGCCGATGAACACCGTCTTGGCGTCCGGATGGCGGCGCTTGAGGTCGGTGCAGTGCGCCTGCATGGGCGAGAGCACGTGCGCCAGATACGGCAGCGCCTGCGGGTAATACTTCTGGATGAGCAGGTTGACCGTGTGGCAGCAGGACGAGAGGATCACGCTGTGCGCGCCGTCGTACGTCATGCGGTCGTACTCGCGCTTGACCACGGTCGCGCCGAGCGCGGTCTCTTCCGCGCCGGCAAAGCCCAGCTGCCTGAGCGCGGCGTCCATGGAGGCGAGCGTCGCCCCCTCATAGTTGGCCACAAACGACGGCGCCAGGCTCACGTATACCGGCGCGCCGCCCGCAAGCAGCGCTTTGGCCGACGGCACGTCGTTTCGGATCTGCTTGGCGTTTTGCGGGCACACGACGAAGCAGTGCCCGCACAGGATGCACTCGTCCCCGACGATGTTCGCCTGGTGCCCGGAAAACCGGATCGACTTGACCGGGCAGTGCCGGATGCACTTGTGGCAGTCCTTGCAGTTGGCCGGCTTGAACTGGATACACTCGCTCATACGCTCTGCCTCCCCTCCGCTTTCGCCAGAAAACGCGCCCCGTCTACGATGACGCGCTCGTGTTCCGCGCGGCCGATCTCGCCCGCGCCGTCGCAGGCGACGATTTCAAACGTCAGCCGCCTGCCCTCCGCCGCCGTCACCCGGCTTTCACAGCGCACCGCGCCCCCTACCGGCGTGGCCGCCGTGTGCTCGAGACTCAGGCGCACGCCCACGGTGGTCTGCCCTTCCGGGAGCAGCGGCTGCACGCTTGTAAACGCCGCGCGCTCCATGCAGGCGGCCAGCGCCGGCGTGGCCAGCACGTCCAGCCCGCCGCTGCCCACGGTACGCGCGGTATTTTCTACACAAACGGCGCACGCGGCTTCGCCGCGCACGCCCAGAAACCGGTTCTGTTCCATGCCGTTCACAGCCGGCTCATGACTTCGTTCTCGAAGAAGTCCTTCGCCGTGTCGGGCTTGACCGAGAACAGCTCGCCGTCGATCTTGACGCTCACGCCGTTCACACAGTTGCCCATGCAGAACGCGCCGGTCAGGTTGATACGGTCTTCGAGCTTGCGCGCCGCAACCTGGCGCTGAATCTCCTCCACGACCTCGCGCGCCCCCTTGAGATGGCACGAACTGCCGATGCAAATGGTAATCGTCATGGTGTTTCCCTCCCCTGTCAATTCGCTGCGGCGCGGCGCGCCGCGAGTTGCTGCAGCATTATTGGTATTCCGCCACGTCCGCCCAGCGGAGCAGCAGCTCGCGCTCTTCGGGGCGGCCCTTGACCGACTGCGACGCGGCGACGATCGGGATCCAGCGCTGCACGTCGCCGCGCGGCACGCCGCTCTTTTTGCAGAACAGCGCCAGATATGCCTCCGCCAGCTCGTGCTTGCTCTCCAGCGAGAACAGCAGGAACGTGCGCGCCGCATCCGCAGCGGGCGTGCCCTGCGTCACGTGGGACCAGTCGAGGATGTAGGCCGTGCCGTCGTCCGTCAGGATGATGTTGCTCGGGTTGAAGTCCCCGTGGCACACGCTCGCCCGCGCCGGCAGCGTCGCCAGGCGCTTGTGCAGCTCGAACTTCGTGGCGTCGGGCAGCTCCGACTCGGTGATCTTGCGGTACATCTTGTCGCCCAGGCGGTTCATGAGCGGCGAGCGCTTCTGGTGCACCTCCATCTGCAGGGCAACGAAACGCTCGAGATACTCCTCCCGCCGCTCCGGCTCCTCGTCCATGCGGCGCGCCAGCGTCTTGCCGGGCACAAACTCGGTCACAATCGCCCAGTTCCCCTCGATCTTGCAGACCTCGAGCAGCGCCGGCACCGGCAGGCCGGTCTCTTCTGCGCGCGCGTGGTTGAGCGCCTCGTTCAGGATGTCGGCCTTGCTGAAGCCCTCGCCGAACACCTTGACGGCGCGGCCGCCGTCGCGGTACACGGTCTTGTTGGTACGGACTGCCAATACCCGTTCAAATTCCATGTGCTTACGCCTCCTCTCCGGTTCCGTAGTACGCGTTCAGATACATCTGCCGGATCTCGCGCATCAGCGGATAGCGCGGGTTCGCGCCGGTGCACTGGTCGTCAAACGCCTGCTCGGTCATCTCGTCGAGCCTGTTCAGGAAGTCCGCCTCGTCGATGCCGTAGTCGCGGATCGTCCTGCGGATGCCGACCTTCTCCTTGAGCGCGTCGATCGCGGCGATGAGCCCGTCGAGCTTTTCCCGGTCGGTCGCGCCCGCAATGCCCAGCGCATCGGCCACCTCGGCGTAGCGCGCCAGCGTGTGCGGGTGGTCATACTGCGGGAAGGTGCCCATCTTTGCCGGCGCCTCCGCGGCGTTGAAGCGCAGCACCTCGTCGATCATCAGCGCGTTTGCCACGCCGTGCGGCAGGTGGTGGAACGCGCCCAGCTTGTGCGCCATGGAGTGGCACACGCCGAGAAACGCATTGGCAAACGCCATGCCCGCCATCGTCGCCGCATTGGCCATCTTTTCGCGCGCCACCGGGTCGTGCGGGCCGTCGTCATAGGCGCGGGGCAGGTACTGGAAGATCACCTTCAGCGCCTGCAGGGCCAGCCCGTCGGTATAGTCCGTCGCCATCATCGACGCGTACGCCTCCAGCGCGTGCGTGACCGCGTCGATGCCGGAAGCAGCCGTCAGCCCCTTCGGCGCGTCCATCATCATGTCCGCGTCCACGATGGCCATGTTCGGCATGAGCTCGTAGTCCGCCAGCGGATATTTGACGCCCGTGCTCTCGTCCGTGATGACGGCAAACGGCGTCACCTCGCTGCCGGTGCCGGCGGAGGTGGGGACGGCCACGAAATACGCCTTTTCGCCCATCTTCGGGAACGTGTAGACGCGCTTGCGGATGTCGCTGAAGCGCATCGCCATGTCGAGGAAGTCCGCCTCGGGATGCTCGTACAGCACCCACATGATCTTGCCCGCGTCCATGGCCGAGCCGCCGCCCACGGCGACGATGCAGTCCGGCTGGAAGGCGGCCATCTGCGCCGCTCCCTCCCTGGCGCACGCGAGCGACGGGTCGGGCGCCACGTCGTAGAACGTCGTGTGGCGGATGCCCATGCGGTCGAGCGCGTCGGTGATGGGCTTTGTATACCCATTATTATACAGGAAAGTATCGGTCACGATAAAGACCTTTTTCGCATTTTTCACGGTGCGCAGCTCTTCGAGCGCCACGCCCAGGCAGCCCTTTTTGATGTAGACCTTTTCGGGCGCGCGGAACCACAGCATGTTCTCTCTCCTTTCGGCCACGGTCTTGATATTCAGCAGGTGCTTGACCCCCACGTTTTCCGACACGGAGTTGCCGCCCCAGGAGCCGCAGCCCAGCGTGAGGGAGGGCGGCAGGCGGAAGTTGTACAGGTCGCCGATGCCGCCGTGCGACGACGGCGTGTTGACCAGGATGCGGCACGTCTTCATCCGTTCGGAGAACAGGGAGAGCTTCTCCTGCTCGCGCACCGCGTCGAGATAGACCGACGAGGTGTGGCCAAAGCCGCCGTCCGCGACGAGCCGCTCCGCCTTTGCGACGGCCTCTTCAAACGTCGCCGCCCGGTACATGGCCAGCACGGGCGAGAGCTTTTCGTGCGCAAACTCCTCGGACGCTTCCACGCTCTCGACCTCGCCGATCAGGATCTTCGTCTCTTCCGGCACGTCCACGCCGGCCATGGACGCGATCGTGTGCGCGCTCTGGCCGACGATCTTCGCATTGAGCGAGCCGTTGATCAGGATCGTCTTGCGCACGCGTTCCGTCTCCTCCGGCGTCAGGAAGCGGCAGCCGCGCGCCTGGAACTCGGCGCGCACGGCGTCGTACACGTCGTCCAGCACGATGACGGACTGCTCGGACGCGCAGATCATGCCGTTGTCAAACGTCTTGGAGTGGATGATCGAGCTGACCGCCAGCAGCAGGTTTGCGCTCGAGTCGATGATGGCGGGGGTGTTGCCCGCGCCCACGCCGATGGCCGGCTTGCCGGACGAATACGCCGCGCGCACCATGCCCGGTCCGCCGGTGGCGAGAATGATGTCGGCCTCGTGCATGACGCGGTTGCTCAGCTCCAGCGTCGGCTGGTCGATCCAGTCGATGATCCCCTCCGGCGCGCCGGCGGCCACCGCCGCCTCCAGCACCAGGCGCGCCGCGGCAATGGTGGAACGCTTGGCGCGCGGGTGCGGGCTGATGAGGATGCCGTTGCGCGTCTTGAGCGCGAGCAGCGTCTTGAAAATCGCGGTGGAAGTCGGGTTCGTCGTCGGGATGACGGCCGCGATCACGCCCAGCGGCTCGGCAATGCGCCGGATGCCGAACGCCTTGTCCTCCTCGATGACGCCGCAGGTCTTCGTCTCCTTGTAGGCGTTATAGATGTATTCGGCGGCATAGTGGTTCTTGATCACCTTGTCCTCCACGACGCCCATGCCCGTCTCCTCGACGGCGAGCTTGGCCAGCGGGATGCGCGCCTTGTTGGCCGCCATCGCCGCCGCGTGAAAGATGTGGTCTACCTGCTCCTGCGAATATGTCGCATAGGTCCGCTGCGCCGCACGCACGCGCTCGATGGCGACGGCCAGCGTCTCCATGCTGTCCACGACGGCGGGTCGTTTCATTGCCTTTTTCATGTGGTACCTCCAATTCTGCCCTTCGGGCGGTATCGGTAAAAATTTATCGTTATTTTTATATCGATATCATAATATTTATTTTGTGCTTTGTCAATAGTCTGTGCACAATTCTTTTTTGCACCATGGCGCTGCCGCGCATCAAAAAGACGGAACGCCGGAAGTCTTGTCGCATCCGTGTCCCGTCAGCCATATTTTCGATTTACACGCCGCCCCCGGCGCCGTTCAGCCCTCGGCGATCAGCAGCGGCCGGAATTGCAGATAGTCCGCCGCCACCAGCGCATAGCGGATGCCGTTGTGCACGCCGTTGAACGCGCCCCGGTGCGCCGGGCCGTGCAGATGGCCGTAGACCGCGACCTCCACGCCGGCCTGCTCCAGCAGCGCAGTCACCTCCGTGTCCCTGTGCTGTGGGTCGAGCGGCGGGTAGTGCAGCATGGCAATCCGCCGCTTCCCCGTCTCCAGTTTGGAAAGCGACAGCGAGAGCCGCAGCAGCTCGCGCCGGTAGAGCCGGGCGTCGTCGCTCTCCCGCGCCCCCGCCTGTGCGTCCGCCTGCGCCGGCAGCGTCCAGCCGCGCGTCCCGCCGATGGCAAACGCGCCCACGGTCAACGCGTCGTTTTGCAGCGCGCGCACCGAAGGCGGCAGCGCGCGGCGCACTTGCACAAGCGAGCTCCACCAATAGTCGTGGTTGCCGCGCAGCAGCAGCTTTTGCCCCGGCAAACCGCCGACAAACGCAAGATCGGCCGCAGCATCCTGCAGCCGAATCGACCAACTGATATCACCCGGGATCAACACCAGGTCGTCCTCGCGCACGGTCTCCCGCCATGCAGCCGACAGGCGCTCCACGTGGTCGCGCCACGCCTCCCCAAACAGGTCCATGGGCTTGTCGGCGGCAAAGGACAGGTGCAGATCGCTGATGGCAAATACGCGCATGGGGCCTCCGTTTCCGGCTCGGGTCTACTCCTCTTCTTCGTCGTCCGCGTCTTGGAAGTCCTCGTCCTCGTCGTCCAGCGCAATGGCGCTCTCCAGCTCCGCCTGGCGCTTCTTCTCGCGCAGGCAATCTGCGCACAGATCCGACCCATGTACGGCGGGCGCCTCTCCACACTCGCTGCAGAGCGTTTCTTCTTCCTCGGCCGCCGGCTCTGCCTGGATGCGCCCGTTCTTCATGGCGCGCAGGCACACGTTGCAATATTGTTCGCCCTCGCGAATGTAGTTCAGTTCACACTTGGGGCACTTTCTCAATGCCATAGTTCCGTTCTCCTCGACGATATCGCTTGCGGCACGCAGCAGGCGCGCCGTCTGATTCAGTGCATATTATGCAGAACGGATGGCAACATGTCAAGGGCTAACCGTGACTTTTTCGACATCCTGTAAAATTTGGCCGATCCGCTGGAGCAGCGCTTCCCGCCCGTCGTGCGTTTCGGAGGAATACGGCACGGCAAACGGCGGCGCGCCCAGCTGCTTTGCCGCGGCATTGGCTGCCTGCTGGCGTTTGGACTTTGCAAGCTTGTCCGCCTTGGTGGCCACGAGCGTGAAGGGCACGCCATAGTAGAGCACCCACTCGAACATCTGCCGGTCCTCCTGCGTCGGGGCGTGGCGGATGTCGAGCAGCAAAAACAGGTGCGTCACCCTGCCGCTGCCCAAGTAACTTTCGATCAGCTCGCCCCAGCCGCGCTGCTCTTCCTTGCCGGCGCGGGCAAATCCATAGCCCGGCAGATCCACGAGATAAAAGTCGCGGTTGAGCAGGAAAAAATTGATCAGCCGCGTCTTGCCCGGCGTCTGCGAGGTCTTGGCAAGCTTGAAATTGTTGCACAGGCTGTTGATCAGGCTCGATTTCCCCACGTTGCTCTTGCCTACAACGGCGATCTCGCAGCGGGCGGCGGGCGGGTACGGCGTGCCGCGCCCCACGCTCGTCAAAAACGCGGCCTGCTTAATGGCAAACGGCTGCATTCCCCGTCTCCTCGCCCGGCAATACGGGCGCATTGCCCTGGACGGGGCGCTGCTCGAGCGCATGCTCGAGCACCGCGTCCGCCTCGTCCACAAATACGATCTCCAATGCCTCCAGCACCGATTCTGGCACGTCGTACAGGCTCTGCCGGTTTTTCTCCGGCAGCAGCACGGTGGTGATCCCTGCGCGCACGGCAGCCAGCAGCTTTTCGCGCAGCCCGCCAATCGGCAGCACGCGGCCGCGGAGGGTGATTTCGCCCGTCATGGCCACGCCTGCGCGCACCGGGATGCCGGAAAGCGCGGAGGCAAGCGCCGTCATCATCGCAATGCCGGCGGACGGCCCGTCCTTGGGAACCGCCCCCTCGGGCACGTGGATGTGGATGTCGATCTTGTCGAAGCAGTCCGGCTCCACGCCGAGGCACGCCGCATTTGCGCGCACATAGGTCATGGCCGCCTGCGCGCTCTCCTGCATCACGTCGCCGAGCTGTCCGGTCAACTGCAGTTTGCCCTTGCCGGGCATGACGCTGACCTCGATCTCCAGCGTCTCGCCGCCGACCGGCGTCCAGGCCAGCCCCGTCACCGCGCCGATGCGCGGCTCGGCCGCGACCGATTCGTGGCGGTATTTTGCCGGCCCCAGCCAGTCCGCAATGCGCGAGAGCGAGAGCTGCACGCGCTGTCTGCCCTCGACGACCTCGCACGCGGCCTTGCGGCACACGCTACCGAGTACCCGTTCAAGCTGGCGCACGCCGGCCTCGCGCGTATAGCCCTCGATCAGGCGGGCCATGCAGCGGTCGTCCACGCGCAGGTTGGTGCGCTTGAGGCCGTTCTTCTCCATCTGGCGCGGCAGCAGGTGACGCTTGGCGATCTCCATCTTCTCGTCAAACAGATACCCCGGCACCTCGATCATCTCCATGCGGTCGCGCAGCGGCCCGGGAATCCGGTCCGCGTCGTTGGCCGTGGTCATCAGCAGGCACTGCGACAGGTCGTATGGCAGCTCCAGGAAGTGATCCGCAAAGCTGTTGTTCTGCGCGCTGTCCAGCACCTCGAGCATCGCCGCGGACGGGTCGCCATGGATGTCGGACGCCAGCTTGTCAATTTCGTCAAACAGCAGCAGCGGATTGACCGTCCCCGCCTGCTGCATGGCGGCGATCACCCGGCCAGGCCGCGCCCCGATGTACGTGCGGCGATGGCCGCGGATCTCGGCTTCATCGTGCACGCCGCCCAGGCTCATGCGCACAAACCGCCGCCCCATGGCCTTTGCAATCGCCGACGCGATGGACGTCTTGCCCACGCCCGGCGGGCCCACGAGGCACAGGATCTGCCCCTGCGGGTTGCCGGTCAGCTTCTGCACGGCCAGCATTTCAAGGATGCGCTTCTTCACGCGCTCCATGCCGTAGTGGTCGGCGTCGAGCACGGCCCGCGCGTTTTCCAGGTCGAGATTGTCCTCCGTGCGCTCGGTCCACGGCAGGTCGAGCACGCACTCGATGTACGCCTGCGCCATGGGCTGCTCGTGCGAACCGCGCGGCAGGCTGGCCAACCGGTCGATCTCCTTGGTGAGCTTCATGCGCACCGGTTCCGGCAGCGCCTTCTCCTCCATGCGCGCGCGATAGCCCGCGGCCAGGTCCTCCTCGCCGCCGCCCAGCTCCTCCTGTACCGCGCGCAGCTGCTCGCGCAGCACAAACTCGCGCTGGTTCTGCTCCACCGCCGCCTTGACCTTGCCGGCAATGCGGCGTTCCATCTCCATGATCTCCATCTCTTTTTGGAGCAAGGTCAGCAGCTTGACGGCGCGCAGTTCGGCGTCCGGTTCCTCGAGCAGCCCCTGTTTGTCCTCCAGTTTGGCCGCCACGTTGCGCCCGACCGCATCGGTAAACGGGCCGAAGCCCTCCGTCTGCAGCACGCTCTCGCGCTGCTCCGACGTCAGGCGGTTCTGCGCCACCGCAAACGCGGCAAAGCCCGCGCCAAGGCTCCGGCGGAGCGCCTCCGCCATCGGCGCGTCCGGCTCGCGCTCGGCCAGGTAGCTGATCTCGGCCAGGAAACACGGAGACTCCTGCACCACCCGTTCCACCCGTGCACGCGCCACGCCCGTGACCAGCAGGCGGACCGTATCCCCCTGGATGCGGAACACCTGACGGATACGGCAGACCGTACCGACGGATGCAAAATCGTCCGGATGCACGTCGACCAGCTTCGGGTCGGCCTGCGCACAAAAGCACGCCAACCCGTCGGCGGACAGCGCCTGCTCGATGGCGCTGAGCGTCTTCTTCCTTCCAATATCGCAATGGATCACCTCGCCCGGCAGCACGGCAATGCCGCGCAGCGGCACAATAGGCATTCTGATTTTTTCTGATACCATATGACTCTCTCCTTCAGGTTGTATCAGTATACAACCTTAGGATATAGTATAATGGTATCTGTCAGTTTGTGCAAACAGTGATCGTAACCACGTCGTGTTTTTCTTGTGACACTTTTTCGTCAAATGCGATGGCGAACGCCTCTTCCAGCGTAGAGACGGGGCAGACCGCAGGTTGGGCGGCAAATTCGGCGTCGTCGTTCTCCAGCGGGATCAGCACGCGCACCGCCCCCGCCCCGAGCGCCGCCTCCAGCTTTTCCCGCACCCTGCCGACCGGGCGCACCTCGCCGTGGATCGTCACTTCGCCGGTCGCGGCCGTCAGCGGCAGCGGCGCGCGCCCGTTCACGGCGCTGTACAGCGCAATGGCGATGGCAATGCCGGCCGATGGCCCGTCCGTAGGCAGGCCGCCCGGGATGTTGAAGCGCACCTCGTATTCGCCAAAGTCCACGCCGGTGATGTCGCCCACGGCGCAGAGCACGTTTTCTACCGAGCCGCGCGCGGTGCTCTTGCGCCGCAGTTTCTTGCCCCGCAGGTCGATCTCCTCTTCCTCCACGATGCCGCCGAGCACCAGGCCGGGCTTCCTGCTCTTTTTGATCATACACTCGATCTCCATGGCCATGCCGCCGCCCATGCCGTTGACCGCGAGCATGTTGGCCACGCCCACGCACGGTTCGGCGCGCAGCCGCTGCACCGGCATCGGCGCATAGTTGCAGGTGCGCGCGACCCAGGCCACGTCGTCCTCCCGGATTTCGCTGCGATGCTCGCCATAGGCCACGCCCGCGGCCAGCTGCACGATGTTCACCGCGTCGCGCCCGCTCGACGCATAGCGCGCGCAGGCCAGCGCGGCGTCGTGCCCCATGGCCATGCCCGCGCGCGACGCGGCCCCCTCCGCCACGCGCATGCGCTCCGTCGGGCCCAGCGGCTTGAAATACAGCTCTACGCACCGGGACCGCAGCGCCGGCGGCAGCTCCTCCGGGCGGCGCGTCGTCGCGCCGACCAGGCGGAAATCCGCCGGCAGGCCGTTTTGGAAGATGTCGTGGATGTGCGCCGGGATGCTGGTGTTGTCCGGCGCGTAATACGCGCTTTCAAAGTGCACGCACCGGTCCTCCAATACCTTGAGGAGCTTGTTCATCTGCATCGGATGCAGCTCCCCGATCTCGTCGAGAAACAGCACGCCGCAGTGCGCGCGCGTCACCGCGCCGGGCTTTGGCTGCGGCACGCCCCGGCTCCCGAGCGCGCCGGCGCCCTGGTAAATGGGGTCGTGCACGGAACCCAGCAGCGGGTCGGCAATCGCCCGCTCGTCAAACCGCACGCACGTGGCGTCCATCTCCACAAACTTCGACTCCTCCGTAAACGGGGAATCCGGGCGCTTTTTCGCCTCCTCCAGCACGAGGCGCGCCGCGCACGTCTTCCCGACGCCCGGCGGGCCATAGATCAGCACGTGCTGCGGATTCGGCCCGCACAGCGCCGCCATCAGCGCGCGGATGCCGGCCTCCTGGCCCACGATGTCCTCAAAACGCATGGGCCGCGCCCGTTCGGACAGCGGCTCGTTCAAATGCCGCGCACGCAGCGCCGCCAGGTTGCGCATCTCCGCAGCGCCCTGGCGCGCCGCGCCGGCGCGCCCCTGCGACCCGGACTCCGGCTGCACCGCCGGGCGCCTGCGCCGCCGCCAGAGCACGAACACCAGGCCGCCCAGCGCGAGCGTTTCCAATACGATGATCCAAATCAAATCCTTCATGCCGTTAGTATGCGCCGATCGGCCGCGGCATGCGCTGCAAATTGCGCGTTTCCACCATTTTCCCTGCGGCAGCCGCGCGGCGCGGCCGCCGGCACGCGCGCACCGTTCATAAAACCTTCAAAGACTGGACAACTCCATGTCACATCCGGCGCGCATACTAAAAAGAACCAACTTGGTAGGTACTGATCGACGAGGAGCGTGTTGCGTCATGAAATTTTTGCTGGCCGCCGCCACCGGCGTGCTGCTGCTGCTGAGCGGCTGCACATGCAGCCCCGCTTCGCCATCCGGCGACGCGGCAACCGCCGCGCCGTCCGCCTCCCCGACCGGCGAACTGCTGCAGGTCCTGGACCCGCTGGCCAGGCTGACCGGGGCGCACGTCCTCATGGGAGATGCTGAAACGGTCAACGGCGGCACCTATGACAGCTTTTTTGAAGATGAAGTGGCCGTGCTCATCTCGAGCGGCGCACTGGAATCCACCGGCTTGCAGATCGACAAGACCGGCGACACGCAGAACCTGGAAGAGGCGCTTTCCTATGGGCTGAATGCGGCCGTACACGTGCGCGACGCGAGTATTGCCACGCTCACGGACACGCTGCTCACGACCAACGGCCTGGGCGCGGCAGGCGTGTTCTGCACCGGCGACGGTTCCTCCGCCATCCTGAGCGGCGGGCTGCTGTCCACCGCCGGCGAGGCCTCCCCGGCCATCGCCGCGCTCGACGGCGCCGCCGTGCAGCTGCAGGACACGGAGCTGCTCACCGATAGCCTGCAATCCCCGTGCCTGCTCGCCCGGGGCGGCGCGCACATCGAGGCCGCCGGCATCCGCGCCAACGCGTCGGAGGCGGGCCTGCTGGAGCTGGAGGACGCGTCCCTCACGCTCGACAACTGCACGCTCAGCGGCGCGGGCGCGCGCCTGAGCGGCGCAGCCTCGCTCACGGCCACGGGCGGCGCCCTGACCGCCAGCACCGCCGACGCGCTGTTCACGCTGACGGGCGGCGAAGCCACCGTCTCGCTGACCGGCGTGGCGCTGACCCGGTCCGAGGGCGGCGCCCTGCTCTCCGTCCTGTCCGGGCGCCTGTCGCTGCTGTGCGACTATCAGGCGCTCGAGGGCGAGCTCTCGGTCGCGGACGGCGCAACGCTTTCCGTCACGCTGCAGAACAACAGCACCTTTACCGGCAGCGTGAGCGCGGACGAGCGCATGCGCCTCTCGCTGTCGCTCGACGCGACGAGCCGCTGGTTCGTCACGGGCGACTCCTACATCGAAGCGCTTTCCGACGCGGACGCCACGCTCCAGAACATCGAAAGCAACGGGTTCACGATCTACTACAATTCCGAGAATGAAGCCAACGCCTGGCTGGACAGCAAGCCGTATGCGCTGCCCGGCGGCGGCTACCTCTCGCCGTTGATCTGACGGGAAGGCGCGACTGTAGCGCTCCATGGCATGCATTTCGTCGCCGCACGGGGGACGGGCAGACGCCCGCCCTCCGTTTTTTGTTGCATTCCGGCCGGCAGATGAACGGCATTTGCCACGATTTTGCCAAAAACGGGGTGCATTCTTTTAAATAGAGAACGTACCCAAAGGAGGACCCCATGGAACAGACTGACCACACCTTTGCCGCCGCACAGCAGAAGAACCAGCGCAAAAAGCGCCTCCGCACGCTCGCTGTGCTCGCCGCGGCCATCGTCGTGCTCGCCATCGCCGCCGCCGTGCTCGTGCCACTGCTCGCCACGGACGACGCGGCCACGAGCGTACTGACCTGGCAGGTCACCACCCTGTCGGAGGGCGAGATCAGCACGAGCGTCAGCGGCAGCGGCACGCTCACGGCGCTGAGCGCCGCCACCTTCACCGCCCCGGCCGACGCGGTCGTCGAGGAAGTGCTGTTCCGGGCAGGCGACCACGTGAGCGCGGGCGACACGCTGCTCACGCTGTCCTCCGACGCGCTCGACGAGGAGCTGGAGGCGCTCGAACAGGAGCTCGACACCCTGCAAAGCTCCCTTGCCACCGCCAGCCAGGAGGCCGGCAGCCTGTACATCACCGCGCCGAAGGCGGGCGTCGTCAAGCAGCTCACGGCTGCGGCGGGCGACGTCGTCGAGGACGCCGGCACGCTGTGCCTGATCTCGACCGACGGGCGCATGAAGCTCGTGACCGAGGTGCCGGAGACGGTCAAAAAATATGACGTCGTGTCCGTCGTGATCGGCGACGAGACGGAGTCCGGCCTCGTCACCGGCCTCGAGGACGGGCAGGCCACCATCGTCATCGAGGAGAACAGATATGCCATCGGCGCGGAGGCTGCCGCCTATGACGCGGACGGCAACCTGCTCGGCAGCGGCGCGCTGGCGCTCAACGAATGCGTCGCCGTCACGGGCACCGCCGGGCGCATCGACACCGTGCTGACCGAGGAAAACAAGAGCGTGTCGCGCGGCGGCCGCCTGTTCCTGCTCGAGGAGGGCGCGCCCAGCGCCTCGTATCTCGAGAGCAAGGAAGAGGAGGCGGACCTGCTGGAGCAGATCGCCGAGTGCCGCGCCAAATACAGCGTCGTCGCGGAGTGGGACGCCACCGTGACCGCGCTGCCGGTGTCCGCGGGCGATGAAGTGCTCTCGGGCGACACGCTCTGTTCGCTCGCCGGCACGGACGGCTACACGATGAGCGTCTCGGTCGACGAGCTCGACATCGGCGGCGTCGCCATCGGCCAGAGCGCGACGATCACGCTGGACGCCATCGACGGCACGTTTTCCGGCGTTGTATCCGACCTCTCCTATGAGGGCAGCGGCAGCTATGTGACCAGCTACACCGCCACGCTCGACATCGACCCGATCGAGGGCGCGCTGCCGGGCATGAGCGCCTCCGCGGAGATCGTCACCGAGACGAGCGGGCAGACGCTCATCGTGCCGGTGGACGCCGTGCAGTACGAAGGCGACGAGACGTTCCTCTACCTCGCAGGCAGCGACACCGCGGTCGGCACCGTCTATGCCGAGACGGACCTCGACCTGACGCAGCTCACGCGCGTACCGGTGGAGACCGGCATGTCCGACGGCAGCTACATCGCCGTGTCGGGCAAGCTGAGCGCGGGCGAGCTGATCCTCATACCGCTGCGCACGACGACCAGTGTCTATGAAGAGGAGGAAAGCAACGCCCTGTTCGCCATGCCCGGCAGCATGGGCAGCGGCAGCTTCGGCGGCGACTTTGGCGGCGACTTTGGCGGCGCCATGCCGGAGGGCGGGTTCTCCGGCGGCGGCCGCGGCGGCGAGCGGCCGAACGAGTGAGGGCAACGCCATGCTGACGCTTTCGCACATCTGTAAGACGTATCTCGTCGGGGACGAGCCGGTACACGCGCTCGTGGACGTGTCGCTCGACGTGCAGGAGGGGGAATTCGTGGCCATCTGCGGTCCCTCCGGCTCCGGCAAGACGACGCTCATGAACGTCATGGGCTGCCTCGACCTGCCCGATTCCGGCTCCTACCTGCTCGACGGCATCGACGTGGCCGCCTGCACCGACAGCGCGCTTTCAACCATCCGCAGCCGCAAGATCGGCTTCATCTTCCAGCAGTTCAACCTGCTCGACCAGATGAGCGCGCTCGAAAACGTGGAACTGCCGCTCATCTATCAAAAGCTCCCGCAGCGCGAGCGGCTGGAGCGCGCGCGGGAAGCGCTCTCGCTCGTAGGGCTTGAAAAGCGCATGCGCCACCGCCCAAGCCAGCTTTCCGGCGGGCAGCAGCAGCGCGTGGCCATTGCGCGGGCGCTGGCCTCCCGTGCCCGCGTCATCCTCGCCGACGAGCCCACCGGCAACCTCGATTCCCGCTCCGGCGACGACGTGATGCGGCTCATCTGCGGCCTGTCCGAGCAGGGCAGCACGATCGTGCTCATCACGCACAACCAGCGCGTGGCGGACATGGCGCAGCGCACGATCTATGTACACGACGGGCGCCTGTACAGCGCCGAGGAGGAGGCGAACCGGGCATGACCATGCTGTTCAACACCCTGCGGCTCGCCGTGCGGGCGATGCTCGCCAACAAGATGCGCTCGTTCCTCACGATGCTCGGTATCATCATCGGCGTAACGAGCATGGTCATGCTCGTCTCCATCGGGCAGGGCGCGACCGGCGCCGTCACCGGCGCCATTGCGGACATGGGCTCCAACCTGCTGACCATCACGGTAACGGACGAGGACGTGTCGCTCTCGCGCGAGGACTTTGAAACCCTGGAGGCGTACGACGCCATTTCCGGCGTCGCGCCGTACGTGACCACGTCGAGCGTGGCCCGCGCCGGCGCCGGCTACACAAACGTCACCGCCTACGGCGTGACCGAGACGTTCCTCGAGGTGTCCGACCTCGGCGTGCAGGCAGGGCGCGGCATCGTCCCCTCCGACCTGACCTGGCGCACCAACGTGGCCGTGATCGGCGTGGAAGTCGCGGGCGAGCTGTTTGAAAGCTACGACGTGATCGGCGAAACGTTTACGATGGACGGGCGCACGTTCACGATCGTCGGCCTGCTCGAGGAGAGCGGCTCCGATATGACCGGCTCACTCGACAGCCGCGTGCTGATCCCGCTGACCATCTGCCAGCGCATCGCAGACAGTAGCGCGATCAACACCTGTTACGTCGCCGCCGCCTCCACCGAGCAGGTCGAGCTTGCCCAGGCGCTGGCCGAAGGGCAGATGCTGCTGCTCACGCGCGACGAAGACGCCTACAGCGTATACAACATGTCGTCGCTGCTCGATACGATGGACGACGTTATGAGCACGCTGTCGCTCATGCTCGGCGGCATTGCCGCCATCGCGCTGCTGGTCGGCGGCATCGGCATCATGAACATCATGCTCGTGTCCGTGGCCGAGCGCACGCGCGAGATCGGCATCCGCAAGGCGGTCGGCGCGCGGCGCGTGCACATCCTGCTGCAGTTTTTGATCGAGGCCTGCTCGCTCTCCATCCTGGGCTGCGGCATCGGCATCGCATCCTCCGCGCTGGGTCTTTCCATCTTCTCCGCCATCGCCGGCACAGCCATCGCCATCGAGTGGCGCGCGGCCATTGCGGCCGTGCTGTTCAGCGTGGCCATCGGCGTGCTGTTCGGCAGCTATCCGGCGGCCAAGGCCAGCCGCATGCCCCCCATCGACGCGCTGCAGCGGCGGTAGCTCCGCCGGCGCGGCAAAAGGCAACCAGCTGCGGCCGCGGACGTCCCGTCCGCAGCCGCAATTCTCTTTGACATTGTACAGGCAATCGTGTAGAATAGAGACAACTTCACAGAGGGGGATTCATTGCCGCATGCAATTCCATGGCGTCTTCAAAATCGGCCGTAAAGAGAACATCCGCTACAATCTGTTCGTCTCCCAGACCCGGTTGATCGTCATGACGGTCGTCGTGTTCGTGCTCATCGCCGTCATGCTCGGCGTGACCGACTTTGTCCGCACCCGGTCCCTCGGCGATACGCTGCTCTTTGCCCTGCCGCTCGCGCTCGGCGGCTCGGTGCTGTTCATCGTGCTCAACACAGTCATGCTCATCTTCCGCGTGAACAAGAGCTATAAGGAAAAGACGGCCTATGAATTCACCCAGGACATTACCATCGACGAGAGCGGCGTCCACGCCGCGTCCGAGCGCGGCAGCGCCCTGCTGGAGTGGAGCAAAATTGAAAAGGTCCGTGAAGCGGGTCACGCCTTCTACCTGTTCCTGTCCAAGACACAGGCCTACGTGCTGCCCAAATACCAGCTTGCCAACCGCAGCGAAGACGCGGCGCAGATCCGCGCGCTGCTGCGGCAGCACCTCGACGCCAAGCTCCTCAAGCTCAAGTAACGGCGGAAACCCGGACGGAGATGGGAGATTGACGATATGGGAAGTCTCGGCGCGCCAAAGCTCGTTGCATTGCTCGGCCAGCTCCTGACGGTCGTGCAGTTTGCCTTTTACATCCTCGGCATCGTGTGTTTCATCAAGTACCTGCGGACCAGGCGATGACCGCGCCGGGTTCCATAAACCAATAAACAGCGGGACCGTCCTTCCGGATGGTCCCGCTGTTTCACCGTTTACAAGTCACTGCTGCCCGCCGCCAAACAGGCGCACAAAGAAATCGCCAATGGCCGCAAAGAAGTTTTTCACGCTCTCATACACGCGCGAGATGGTCTCCGACACGGTGTTGACCGACTGCGCCGTCTTGGCCAGCCCGGTCAGCCGCTGCTGCAGCTGGTCGGTATCGAGCCCTTCCAGCTTGCGCGTGAGCGTCAGCAGCTGCTCCACCTGCGTATCCGTCACGGTGACGTTGTACGCGGCGGCAATGCTGCGGATCTCGTCGCGCACCTCGGCGTCGCTCATCTGCTGCGTCTGGTCGAGGATGTTCTTGAGCTGGGCGACGATCTCCGTCGCCTCTGCGCTGCCCACATACTCGGCCAGCTCGCCCGTGACGACCAGTTCCTCCGCGCCGACGAGCTTGGCCAGGTCGTTCAGCGCCACGCCCGTGAGCGACTCATACGCCTTGTACGCGCCGGTCAGCGCGCCGGTGCCGGACACCGGGAACGGCGCCGACACGACCACCCGCGCGTCCGTGATGCCCGCGGTCGTGAGCGCATTTTTATACATCTGCTCGGTGCAGTAGTTGATGTTGTAAATCTGGATATCCAGCCCCGCGCCGGGCTCGAGCAGCGTGATGTAGATGCACGAGAGCGCCACGCTGCCGATCTTACGATCCGGCACCAGCCCCTCCAGATACTCGCGCTCCTCCTGGTTCGTGACCTTCAGCTCCTGCACGCTGCCGGGCTCGATGCCAAAGTCACGGTAGACCGCCTCGCGCTGCGCCTCGGTGAGGTCCGCGCCCATCGTCACGCACTGCTGGCCGATCTGGATCGGGGTCGCAGTGGGCGTCGCGGTGGCAACCGGCTCCGGCGTCGTACTGGGCTCCGGCGTCGCGCTGGGCTCCGGCGTGGCGCTTTGCTCCGGCGTCGCGCTTTGCTCCGGCGTCGCGCTTTGCTCCGGCGTCGCGGAAGTCTGCGGCGCCTGCGTGGGGGTCGTTCCCTCCGGGGTGCCAGCGCCGTCCACCGTTCCGGACTGCTCCGTCCCTTCCGTCGTCGTGTCCCCTTCCGTCAGGACGGCTGGTTCCGCCCCGGCCTCCTCCGCAAGCGCGGCGGCGGGCACCGTCGCAAGTAACAGGATGGCCAGCAAAGCCGCTCCAATCCTTCTGTTCATTTCAGAACTCCCTCCTTTATCGTTCGCCCGGCCGCCGTCAAACGCACCGGGACTGCCGGGCGCGCAAGGCGTGCCGACTGCACACGGGCGCAACCACACCGATCGGCATGCGCGCCCACAAAGGCGCATCGCGCCCTTGCATGGTGGGTAGTATAGCACACTTCTGTGAAAAGATTGTGCGGTTTCCTGTAAACTTTGTGTGACGACGGGCGCAACCGCGTCGATTTTTATCGTGTTTTTGATCTGCACCGGCCTGTTTTCAGCCGGTAAGCACCGGGTTGATGTCCCGTATTTTTCAATCCCGCCGGGTGTTTTTCATCACAGGCGACAGGCAAATGCAAAATTTTCGTAAAAGGGCTTGCGCTTTAGTATGATAAAGTGGTAAGATAGCAGCAATGTAATACGAAGGAGTGTTCAGTTATGAAATTGACAAAAGCCCTGTTTGCTCTGTTGACCGCCAGCCTGTTGCTGTGCACCGCGCTGCTCGGCTGCACCACGCAGCCAGCCGCAGACCCCGCGACCGATCCCACCGAGGCCCCGGCAGCCGATCCCACCGAGGCCCCCGCGGCAGAGCCCACCGAAGTGCCCGCCACGGATACCGAGGCCGACCCGGACAGCGACCTGGCCTACATTCTGGACAAGGGGACGCTCGTGATCGGCATCACGGAATATGCGCCGATGAACTACTACGACGAGAGCGGCAAGCTGATCGGCTTTGACACCGAGTTTGCCGAGGCGCTGTGCGCCGAGCTGGGCGTGACGCCGGAGTTCATCGTCATCGACTGGGACACTAAGGAGCTCGAGCTCAAGAGCAAAAAGATCGACTGCATCTGGAACGGCCTGACCATCAAGGAAGACCGCCGGGAGAACATGGACTTCTCCACCGCGTACCTGAAGAATGAGCAGGTCGTCGTCATCCGCGCGGAGGACGCGGCGCTGTACACCGACCTGGCGTCGTTCGACGGCGTATCGGTCGTTGCGGAGGCCGGCAGCGCGGGTGAAGACACCGTCTATACCGACATGCCGTCCGCCGTCTTTACCGGCGTTGCCGCCCAGAGCGACGCGCTGCTCGAGGTGAAGGCAGGCACCGCGGATGCCGCCGTCATCGACTACACGATGGCCACCGCCATGACCGGCGAAGGCACGGACTACAGCGAGCTGATGATCGTGGCCGGCATCGACCTGATGGATGAGGAATATGCCATCGGCTTCCGCCTTGGCAGCGACATGACCGAAAAGGCCAACGAGATCATCGCGTCGTTCCTCGACGACGGCACGCTCGCCGCGCTGGCGGAGAAATACGAGCTGTCCGACCTGCTCATCACCGACTGACATCGGCAAACCAGTTCCCGGGCAGGGGGTGACGCCTCCCCTGCCCCATTCTGTCTTTACGAAAGGGACCGATCTCCATGCAAACCTTTCTGACCGTCACCGGCAAGCTGCTCGAGGGCGCATCGCAGGCGGCAATCATCTTTTTTGTCACGCTTGCGGCGGCGCTGCCGCTCGGGCTGCTGATCGCGTTCTGCTCCATGAGCCGGTTCAAGCCGCTGCGCGCCATCTCCCGCACGTTCGTCTGGATCATCCGCGGCACGCCGCTCATGCTGCAGATCATCATCGTGTTCTACGGCCCCGGCCTCCTCTGGGAGGTGCAGGGACTGGATCGCATGCCCGCGGTCATCGTGGCCTTCATCATCAACTACGCGGCCTACTTTTCCGAGATCTACCGCGGCGGCATCGAGAGCATCCCCAGGGGGCAGTATGAGGCCGCGCAGGTGCTGGGGCTGACCAAGACGCAGACGTTTTTCCGCGTCATCCTGCTGCAGGTCGTCAAGCGCATCCTGCCGCCGATGAGCAACGAGATCATCACGCTCGTCAAGGATACGTCGCTCGCCCGCGTCATCGCCATCAGCGAGATCATCATGGAGGCGCAGGTGTTCATCAAGACGCAGTCGCTCCTCTGGCCGCTGTTTTACGCCGGCGTGTTCTACCTGGTGTTCTGCGGGTTGCTGACGCTGCTGTTCGGCTATCTCGAGCGCCGGCTCAGCTATTTCCGGGCGTAACGCGAAAGGACGGTTGCACATGGCTATTCTCGAAGTACAAAACCTCAAAAAGAGCTTCGGCGCCACGGAGGTACTGACCGGCATCGACCTTTCCCTGGAAAAGGGGGAGGTGCTCGCGATCATCGGCTCCTCCGGCAGCGGCAAGACGACGCTGCTGCGTTGCCTGAATTTCCTCGAAACGCCGACCGAAGGGCGCATCCTCGTGGACGGGCAGACGCTGTTTGACGCGGACGACCCGGCCACGCAGCGCGAGCGCGACATCCGGCAAAAGCGCCTGCACTTTGGGCTGGTGTTCCAGTCGTTCAACCTGTTTCCGCAGTACACCGCGCTGCAAAACGTCATGTTGGCGCCGGAATTGCAGGCGCGCACGCGGCCCGATTACCGCACGAACCGCGCCGCCATACAAAAAGAGCTGGAGCGGCATGCGCTCCAGCGTCTCGAGGAAGTCGGCCTGTCCGACAAGGCCGGGCTCTACCCGCATCAGCTTTCCGGCGGCCAGCAGCAGCGCGTGGCCATCGCCCGCGCGCTCGTGCTCGACCCGGACATTCTGTGCTTCGACGAGCCGACCAGCGCCCTCGACCCGGAGATCTCCGGCGAAGTGCTCTCCGCCATCCGCCGCCTGCACGAAAAACACATGACCATGCTCATCGTCACGCACGAGATGGGCTTTGCGCGGGAAGTCTCCACGCGCGTGATGTTCATGGCGGACGGCGGCATCCTGGAGCAGGGCACGCCCGAACAGATCTTCGGCAACCCGCAGACGGCGCGGCTCAAAAGCTTTCTGTCGGCGGTGCTGTAATCGCATTGCTCCGCTTTTCTTTACGGGCGGCAGGGCCGGACGGCCCTGCCGCCCGTCTGTTGCACGGCCCGCAACAGACGGCCTTCGGCGCACGCCGGGCGCGGGGCGGACGTATTCTCCCGGCGCCGTCCGCGCTTGGCGTGGACAGGCGCTGAACGCTTGGAGGCGGCGACACGCCCGCCGCGCAACCAGGCGTCCGTTCGCGCCGCGCTGCAAGGTTTCCCGTCTTTTGGAAAACGGGCGAAAAAATTGTCATTGACAAGCGCACCGTTTTGTGGTTTAATTGCGCTGTTCGAGTTTAGTAACTCTAAACTCAATGTTTAGGAGGGAGTGATTCCTTTGGAGATCGGCGAGAAGGTCAAACGGCTGCGCCTGCAACGCGGGCTGACGCAGGAAGAGCTTGCCGCCCGCACCGAGCTGAGCAAGGGATTCATCTCCCAGCTCGAGCGCGACATCACCTCCCCGTCCATCGCCACGCTGATGGACATTCTGGAGGCGCTGGGCACAGACATCGCGGCGTTTTTCAACGAGGAACAGAACGAGCGCGTGGTCTACCGCAGCGAGGACATGTTCATCAAGGAGGCGGACGACGGCAGCGCCATCTGCTGGCTCGTCACCAACGCACAGCGCAACGCACTGGAACCGATCCTCGTGACGCTGCCCTCCGGCGCCGGCACGGAGCCGGACGACCCGCACGAGGGAGAGGAGTTCGGCTACGTGTTGCAGGGCACGGTATGGCTGCTGCTGGGCGAACAGCGCCTGCGCGTGCGCCGGGGCGACAGCTTTTATTTCCGCCCCACCGCCCCGCACTGCCTGCGCAACGGCGGCAAGTCGGAAGCGCGCGTGCTCTGGGTCTCCACCCCGCCGTCGTTTTGACGGCCCGCCGGCGGACAGCATTCACATTGGGAGGGAAACGGCATGAACGACAAGCACCTGATCGAGCTGATCGACGTTTCGAAGGATTATGCGGGCGACGTGGCGCTCGAACACGTCAATCTGTACGTCAAGGACGGCGAATTTATCACGCTGCTGGGTCCCTCCGGCTGCGGCAAGACGACGATGCTGCGCCTCATCGCCGGGTTCATCATGCCCACGTCCGGCCGCATCGAGATGGACGGCGTGGACATCGCCTCCGTCCCCCCTTACAAGCGCCGCATCAACACGGTGTTTCAAAAGTACGCGCTGTTCCCGCACCTCAACGTGTTTGACAACATCGCCTTTGGCCTGAAGATCAAGAAGATGGAGAAGGCCGTCATCGAAGAAAAGGTCAATGCCATGCTGGAGCTGGTCAACCTGAAGGGGTACGGCAAGCGGTATGTGGACCAGCTTTCCGGCGGCCAGCAGCAGCGCGTGGCCATCGCCCGCGCGCTGGTCAACGAGCCGCAGGTGCTGCTGCTCGACGAGCCGCTCGGCGCGCTCGACCTCAAGCTGCGCAAGGAGATGCAGGTGGAGCTCAAGCGGATGCAGCAGCGGCTCGGCATCACGTTTATCTACGTCACGCACGACCAGGAGGAGGCGCTCACGATGAGCGACACCATCGTCGTGCTCAAGGACGGCGTGATCCAGCAGATCGGCACGCCGACCGACATCTACAACGAGCCGAAAAACCCGTTTGTAGCGGATTTCATCGGCGAGAGCAACATCCTGCCCGGCATCATGTTGCAGGACTATCGCGTGCAGATCCACGGCATGGCGCACCAGTGCGTGGACGCGGGCTTTGGCAAAAACGTCGAGGTGGACGTGGTCGTACGCCCGGAGGACATCGACATCGTGCCGCCGGAGGGCGCGCGCGTGCGCGGCGTGGTGCAGTCCGTGGTGTTCATGGGCGTGCACTACGAAGTGGACGTGGATTGCAGCGGCTATGAGTGGATCGTCCACACGACGGACTATGTGGCCGTCGGGGACGAGGTGGGGCTTTCCCTGCCGCCCGATGCGTTCCACATCATGAAAAAGACCCGCTCGATGAACATCTTCGACGCGGAGGCCTACCCGTCGGATAATCTGGTCACCTTCAGCGGGCACGACTTTGCCTGTGTGTTCACAGGCGACTATGCCCACAAGGAAAGCGTGCTCGTGCAGATCCGGCCGGCGGACGTGGAACTGATCGCGCCGCAGGACGCGGAGCTGACCGGGTTTGTCAAGGGGTGTATGTTCCTCGGCACGCATTACGAGGTCACGATCACCTGCGGCGAAGAGGACTGGATCGCCCGATCCGACGAGTTCATGGAGACCGGCGAGGAAGTCGGCATCCGCGTCGCGCCGGAGCACATCGCCATATCGCACAACGCGTAACGGGACGCACGGGAAAGGGGTGAGCGCTTGAAACGGAGCATGTTTGCCGGCCCATACATCGTATGGATGCTGATCTTCATCTTTTCGCCGATGCTGCTGATCTTCTACTATGCGTTCACGGGCGACGGCGGCTTTACGCTCGACAACCTGATCGCGGCGGCAGAGCTTGGCAACCTGCGCGTGCTGCTCGATTCCATCCGCCTCGCGCTGTACACGACCGTGCTGTGCCTCGTGATCGGCTACCCGGTGGCCTACCTGCTCTCGCGCATGAAAAAGGCCACGGCGACGCTGCTGTCGGTGTTCTTCATCGTGCCGATGTGGATGAACTTCCTGCTGCGCACCTACGCCTGGAAGGTGCTGCTCGGCGCGTTTACGGACATCCTGTACACCGAGGCGGCGGTGCTGCTCGGCATGGTATACAACTTTCTGCCGTTCATGATCCTGCCGATCTACACCGTGCTGATGAAGCTCGACAAGAGCTACATCGAGGCCGCCAACGACCTGGGCGCCAACGGCGCAAAGACGTTCCTGCGCGTCGTGCTGCCGCTGTCCATCTCCGGCATCGTGTCCGGCATCACGATGGTGTTCATCCCGTCCACGACGACGTTCGCCATCTCGCAGCTGCTCGGCGGCGGTAAGACGATGCTGTACGGCGACCTGATCTACATGAAGTTTATCACGGAGCAGGCCTGGAGCGCCGGCAGCGCGCTGTCGATCATGCTGCTGCTGTTCGTGCTGCTGAGCATGGCCATCATGCGCCGCGCCGAGCGCGCCGGTGGGAAAGAAGCGGAAGGAGGTGGCGGACGGATATGGTAAAGCGGCTTCGTACGTTTTTCAAGGGCACGTACCTCGGGCTGATCCTGCTGTTTCTGTACGCGCCCATCCTGATCCTCATCGTGTTCTCCTTCAACGAGAGCAAGACGCTCGGCAACTGGACCGGCTTTACGTTCGACTGGTATGAGAAGCTGTTCCGCACCTCGGAGATCACGGACGCCATCGTGGTCACCGTCACGCTGGCTCTGCTGTCCTCGCTGATCGCAACCGTGCTGGGCACGCTCGCGGCCATCGGCCTGCACGCGATGAAGCGCCGCTGGCGGCTGATCGTCGAAAACGTATCGCAGCTGCCGATGGTCAACCCCGACCTGGTGACGGGCATCTCTCTGATGCTGCTGTTCCTCGTGCTGGGGCTGCGCAACGGCTATGTGCGCCTGCTGATCGCGCACATCACGTTCAACCTGCCGTACGTGATCTTTTCCGTCATGCCGCGTCTGCGCCAAAGCTCCGACATGCTCTATGAAGCGGCGCTCGACCTCGGCTGTACGCCGCTGATGGCGCTCTGGCGGGTAGTCATCCCGGACATCCTGCCCGGCATTGTCTCGGGCGCCATCCTCGCGTTCACACTGTCCATCGACGATTTTGTCGTCAGTTTCTTTGCCGGCAACGGCGTGGACAATCTTTCCATGTACATCTATGCAAGCGCGCGGCGCGGCGTGAATCCCGCGCTGTCGACGATCATCTTCGTGCCGGTCGTCACGCTGCTGCTGATCGTCAACATCCGCAGCATCCGCGAAGAGCGCCGCCGCGAGATACAGGACCGCAAGGTGGGCCTGAAACGATAGTTCGCGCCGGACGGCATGCCCGGCCGCTACGCCTTCGCCGCACGCGGCTCGCCCGGCGGCGGAATACAACGGATACCAACGGACACAGGAGGAACAACATGAAACTGGCAAAACGGATTCTCGCTGCACTGCTCATTCTCGTGCTCGCGCTGCCCATGATGGCATGCGGTGGGGAAGAGAAGGTCACGCTCAACGTGCTCAACTGGGGCGACTACATCGACCCGGAACTGCTCGACCAGTTTGAGCATGAAACCGGCATCGAAGTCAAGTATTCGACGATGACCAGCAACGAGGAGATGCTCGTCAAGCTCTCCGCGGCCGACTGCATCTACGACATCTGCGTGCCGTCCGACTATGTGATCGAAAAGCTGATCCAGCAGGATCTGCTGCACGAGCTCAACAAGGACAACATCCCGAACCTCGCCAACATCGATGAGCGCTTCCTCGACCTGTCCTTCGATCCCGGCAACAAGTACTCCGTCCCCTATTTCTGGGGCACCGTCGGCATTTTGTACAACACGAAGCTGGTGGACGACCCGGTCGATTCCTGGGACATCCTCTGGAATGAAAAATACGACGACCAGATCATCATGTACGACAGCGTGCGCGACACGATCGGCATCACGCTGATCAAGCTCGGGTACGACATCAACACCCGCAACGAGGCGGAAGTGCTCGAGGCGCAGCAGGCGCTGATCGACCAGAAGCCGCTCGTGCGCGCCTACCTGACCGACGACGCCAAGATGGAGCTGATCAACGGCACGGCCGCCATGTGCGTGACGTATTCCGGCGACGCGCTGATGGCCATTGCGGAGAACGAGGACCTGGCCTACGCCGTGCCCATGGAGGGCAGCAACCTCTGGTTCGACAACATCATCATCCCGAAAACGTCCAAGCACACGGCGGAAGCGGAGGCGTTCATCAACTTCCTGTGCGACGCGGAGGTCGCCAAGCAGAACGCCGAATACATCTATTACTGCTCGCCCAACAAGGCCGCCATAGCCCTGCTCGATGAAGAGCTCATCAATGACGAGACGTTCAACCCGCCGCAGGACGTGCTCGACCGCTGCACCGTGTTCCACGACCTGGGCGACTTCGTCACCGTATTCTCCGACGCGTGGACGAAGATCAAGGCCGCCTGACGCGCGCATGGGCCCGCCCCGGCGGACGCGGGCGGCGCGGCCCCACGATGGCCCCGGCGGGGCGTATCCCTGACGGACGCGGACGGCGCGGCCCCGGCGGGCGCGGACGGCGCAGACAGCGGACGAACGAATACGCCGCGCGGCACAGATGTGCCGCGCGGCGTACTGTTGTTTGCGCCTGCGCGCCCTCAGCGGACGGCCGCCCTGGCCAGGTAGCCGATCACCGCGCGGCGCGTCAGGATGCCGCACAGCGCGCCGCGGTCGTCCACGATGGGCACGAAGTTCTGGTTCATGATCGCCTCGATCACCGTGGCGTCCTCGGCCTCGATGCTCAGCGGCGGGCAGAAATCGCGCCGCACCAGCGAGGCGATGCGGTACTGCTCATGGGCGCGCAGCTCCGTCGTGCCGACGGCCATGACGTGCCGCAGGAAGTCCCCCTCCGACACGCTGCCCACATAGCCGCCCGCCTCGTCGAGCACGGGGATGGCCGAATAGCCGTTGCGCGTCATCACCTCCAGCCCCTGCCGGACGGTGTTGTGCTCGTGCAAAAACACGGTGCACACCTTGGGGATCATGATCTGTGCGATGTTCATACCGTTCCTCCTGTGCGCGGCACGGGCCCTGCCGCAGGGCGCGGGAGCCCCGCGCGTTCCGCACGCCGCGGCGCGCATACGCGCCGCGTGGGCGCCGCCG
>OLGD01000558.1_pt1 | contig 72636 bp, 60 predicted proteins | sample 1605311 | NCBI WGS metagenome assembly OLGD01 (sample SAMEA3888917, study PRJEB22519) | human gut metagenome | biome: human gut; feature: human-associated habitat; material: faeces | place: Denmark | collected 2010
AAACGACTCAAAAGTCGTTAATTATAAAGCGTTTAACGCATTACGCAGAACACATGTACTGAATAACGAAAGGAGAACTTCTTTCATGGCTACGGAAAAACGTCCGCCCCGCCCGAGCTGGGATCAGTATTTCATGGACATCGCCCATGTCGCAGCCAGCCGCAGCAACTGCTGCCGCCGCCAGGTCGCGGCTGTGCTGGTCCGCGACTGCCGGATCATTTCGACCGGCTACAACGGCACGCCGCGTGGAGTGCGCAACTGTTCCGAGGGAGGCTGTCCGCGTTGCAACTCCGACGCGCCCAGCGGCACCAATCTCCACCAGTGTCTGTGCAGTCACGCCGAGGAAAACGCCATCGTGCAGGCGGCCTACCACGGCATCGCGGTCAAGGGGGCGACGCTCTACACCACCTACAGCCCCTGTCTGCTCTGCGCGAAGATGATCATCAACGCAGGAATCGTCGAAGTGGTCTATCACCGCCACTATTCGATCGACGACGTCTCGACGGCACTGCTTCATGAGGCCGGGGTGATCGTGCGGCCGCTGGAATCCGGAGACGAGAATGAATAGAAATCCCGCCGATCTCATTTTGACGCTCGAAGCGGCCTGCCGCTTCCGGGAATCGCTCCGCCGCGAAGGGAAACAACTGGTCGTCACCAACGGCTGTTTCGACATTCTACACCGCGGCCATGCCGAATATCTCCACGAAGCGCGCGCACTCGGTGACGCCATGATTGTATTGATCAACTCCGACGCCTCAGTCCGGGCGCTCAAAGGGCCGGAACGCCCGATCATCGACCAGTACAACCGCGCCTACATGCTGGCGGCGCTCAAGTCGGTCGACGGGGTGGTGATCTTCGACGGCGCACGCTGCGACCGGGAACTCGCCGCTCTCGCCGCGGACTGCTACGTCAAAGGGGGCGACTACACCCGCGAAAAGCTCGATCCGGCGGAACGGGCCGCGCTCGAAAATGCGGGGACGGAGATCTGTTTCAAACCGTTCATCCCCGGCTTTTCAACCACCACCATCATCGCCCGTATCCGGGAGACACTGTAACCGAGAGATGGGGAATCCGTGAAAAAAATTGTGCTGTCCCGCGGGAAAAACGCCCGCAACACCCTTGCGGCACTGGTTCTTCTGCTCTTCGTCCTCGCCTTCGCCGGTTTCGGCGAACTCCTCACGTTTCTGGTGCACGTGCAGTTCGCTCCGGCGCTGGCGGACTGTTTCGCCGCCTTCTCCGCCGGAGCGCTGATCACGGTGCTGGGGATTGCATTGCTCACGCTCCTTTTCGGCCGGGTTTACTGCTCCGTCCTCTGCCCCTTCGGCATTCTGCAGGATCTGATCGCCCTCCCGCTCCGGAATCGAAAGATTAAAGTTCCCAACCTCCCCCTGCTCCGCTATGCAATTGCCGGAGTCGTTTTCGGCGCACTCGCCGCCGGCTGGGCGGCAGGCCTCCTGTTGCTCGACCCCTACTCCAACTTCGGGCGGATCATCGGCGCCTTTCTCTCCGGCGGATTCGTTCCGCTCCTCGTGATCGCCGTGCTCGCCCTCTGGAAGAAGAGGATCTTCTGCACCGCGCTCTGCCCGGTTGGAACAGTGCTCGGGCTGATCGCGAAACTCTCATTCTTCCGGCTCCACTTCACCAGCCGGTGTGTGAAGTGCGGGCGCTGTGCCGCCGCCTGTCCGGCAGGCTGCATCGATCCCCGGAACGGCGTTCTCGACAACGAACGGTGCCTGCGCTGCATGAACTGCGTCGGAGCCTGCAACTTCCACGGACTTGCCTTTTCGCATCCCGAAACGGCGGAAACTCCGGTCGATCCGTCGCGCCGGGCGTTCCTGCTGCGCGGCGGAATCCTGGTCGCCGGGCTGGCGGCGGGTGCGGTTCTCGTACGAACCGGTCTTTCCCGACTGGCGGAACTCCCGCGGCGGTTCGGCATCCTGCCGCCGGGTGCACAAGATGCGGAACGGTTCGCCGCAAAATGCACCTCGTGCCAGCTCTGCACGGCGAACTGCCCGGAAAAAATCATCGTTCCGGCGCCAGGCGGAACCGGTCCGGTTTCGCTCGACCTGAACCGCGGCGCCTGCCGTTTCAACTGCAATCTCTGCGCACAGCTCTGCCCGACCGGCGCAATCTTCCCGCTGACACTTAAGGAGAAACAGCATACCAAAATCGCCGAAGCGAAATTCAATCCCAGAAACTGCATCGTCTTCCAGGAGGAAGAAGAGTGCGGCCGATGTGCCTCCGTCTGCCCGGTACGCGCCATCACTCTACGCGGCAATGGCACACCGCGCCCGGTGAATACAAATCTCTGCATCGGTTGCGGGGCCTGTCAGGCGGTCTGCCCGGCCCCGGAGAAAGCGATGACGGTTCATGAGATCGAAAAACAGATCACACTTCCGGAACCGGTCCGGCAGTGAACAGAATTTTACAGGAGTGTGTGACGATGCGAAAGATTTTCCTGTTCGGCGCGGCGCTGACCGCAGTGCTTTTTTCCGGCTGTACCACCGCGCCGGAACCGCAGTTGGAAACTGCCCGGAAGATGATTGAATCCAATCAGGCGGAGTGCGTTCTCATCACCGCCGACGGCCGCCTCGTCACCGGCGAACGCGGGCATGGAGTGAGTCCGCTTCTGGCGCTCTACGAGAGCCGGCAGGACGATATGGCGGGCGCAACCGTGGTGGATAAGGTGGTCGGCCGGGCCGCCGCCGCCATCGCCATCTGCGGGAAGGTGCGCCACGTGCATGGCGAGGTGATGAGTGAAGATGCGGTGAAGTTCCTGCACGCCCACAACATCACCACCAGCGGAACGCTGCTGGTGCCGCGCATTCTGAACCGGAAACGGAACGGTCTCTGCCCGCTCGAACAATCGGTTGCAGGAATCGATGACCCCGCAAAGGCGCTCGTCTCCCTGAAACAGCGGATCGCGACGCTCCGTGGCGATAAATAGTTTCCACGCCAGTCAACGAGCTCTCCGGCGGTTGCCACCATGCCGGAAACAGGAACGGCTGTCTTCAGCCATAAGGAGAACAATCATGATTCGAGGCATCGCCCATCTCTGCATCCGGGTCGCAGACCTGGAACAAACCGCCCGCTTCTATTGCGATGGACTCGGGCTGAAAAAGGCGTTTGATTTCATCCGCGACGGCAAAGTCGTCGGCTTCTACCTCCGTGTCGGTAACGGCAACTACCTAGAAATTTTCCAGCGGGAACCGGTGGAAGCCGGTCCGAGTCCCATCGATCATCTCTGTCTGGAAACCGATTCGATCGACGAAGTCAACGCCCGGCTCTCCGCAGCCGGATATGCCGTCGGCGAGAAAAAGATGGGAGCCGACCACGCCTGGCAGGCCTGGCTGACCGATCCGGACGGAGTCCGCATCGAGCTGCACGAATACACCGCCGACTGTTGTCAGAAAACCGGGAAGGCCTGCATTCTGTAGCACGTTGAATTCGCACCAATAAAAAAACCGCGGAGCTTCGAAAGAAGTCCCGCGGTTTTTCGTATCGTCCGTTCCGAACGCTCAGCGCTTCGAGAACTGGAACCGGCGACGCGCTCCCGGCTGACCGGGCTTCTTGCGTTCCTTGACGCGGGCGTCGCGAGTCATCATGCCGTTCGCCTTGAGCACGGCACGGAGATTTTCATCCATCTTAACCAGCGCGCGGGCCACGCCGTAGCGCAACGCACCAGCCTGACCGGCGACACCGCCGCCGTCGATGTTCGCGGCGATATCCAGCTTGCCCTCGGTCTCGCTGACCTTCAGCACCTGCATCACGTAACCGCAGAGCGCTTCGCTCGGGAAATATTCGGCCATCTCTTTGCCGTTGACCACAATCTTACCGGTGCCCGGAGTCATGCGCACACGCGCAACCGCACACTTCCGCCGGCCGGTGGCCAGCACTTCATCACTCTTCTTAACCATAGCGCTCGATTACTCCACGGTAACTTTGGTCGGTTTCTGCGCGGTGTGCGGGTGTTCCGCACCGGCGTACACTTTGAGCTTGCTGAACTGGGCACGCCCGAGACGGCCGTGCGGCATCATGCCCCAGACCGCGTCCTTGATGAAACGCTCGGGGGAACGATCGCGAAGCTCCTTCGCCGTGCGCTCCTTGTAGCCGCTGCGGTATCCGGTATAGTCCACATAGATCTTCTCGTCACCCTTGCGCCCGGTGAAGACCGCCTTTTCCGCATTGATGACAATGACGAAAGCGCCGGTATCAACGTGCGGAGTGTAGGTCGGTTTGTCCTTGCCGCGGAGCGCGTTCGCAATGCGGACCGCCAGACGGCCGACCGGAGCTTCCGACGCGTCGAACAGGAGATACTCCCGCTGGATCTCGCCGGCTTTGGCCAGATAGGTTTTCATAATTCAGAATCATCCATGATAAATTAAAACAAAAATACGCCGTACCCGCAAGCGGTTTTCGCACAAAACCCCCGCCGGACGGACCGCAAACGTCTCCTTCTCCCCCGGACGGCGATGATCGGGTGCCGTCTTCCGGAGTTGCAGACTTATTTAAAATATCACGTATTTCCATGATTTCCAGCCGGAACAGGCGGTTTTTTCGATTTTTTTACATTCAGACGCACGGAAAGATCGATGCTGTTCCTTTTCCGACTGCCGGACCTCTCCTTATTACAGGCACGATCCTAAAGAACGAAAAGGACTCTTTGCCGTTTATGAAAAAACGTGGCGACTCATGTCAAACTGAAATCTTTCGAATGCAATGTGACGATATGCCGCGCTCCCGCATGCGCGCCCACATACTGTATCGATTCTTATTAAAAAAAAGCGGGAATATTGTTTTTTATTCCACGTTGCTGTATAATTATAATAGCAACAGAAACCAGGAGAAAATTTGTGGATTGGAATCATGTTCACATTCCCCGGGAGGACAACCTCCCGCTCTACCTTCAGCTGGCGGCGACGATCAGGAACTTGATCGCCGAAAAAAAACTGCTGCCGCTGGAGCAGATTCCTGTCTCGCGGGAACTGCAGAAACGATTCTTTCTAAGTTCGGTCACGGTGGAAAAAGGAATTTCCCGGCTGGTGGAGGAGAAATACCTTTTCCGCCGTCCCAGAATCGGTACGTTCGTCTCGGAAAATCCACCGTCAGCCCGGATAAGAACCGGTCCGGTCAAGGTGGTGTTCTCCAAGATTCTTCCCTTCGGGAATTTCTGGTTCAATCAGCTGTACAACCTGGAGCGGCTGCTGCGAAAACGCAACGTCTCCATGCAGTTCATGATCAATGAGGACGAACAACCGTTCTCCGCAGATGAGCTCTGTTCCGACTGCTGCGGAATCATCTTCTGCGGCACCAGTCCGCTCAAACTGGTTCTGCAGGTGCACGCACGGCGGTTCCCGTTCGTCGTGGTCGGCAGTCTCGATGGAACCCATCCGGCGGTGAAGAAGATCGATCAGATCACCGGCAACGACGTCGAACGCTACTTTGTCGGCATGCGCCACCTGCTGAATCTGGGACATCGGAAGATCTTGGCGATCACGGCACAGACCGGGTCCCAGTATACGGAGCAGCAACTGGCCGGTTACCGCCGGGCGCTCCGGGAATTCGGGCTGAAACTGAGCGATATCACCATTCTGCCCCTGCCCGATGTGGAAAAAAACGTCATTCCCTGGGAGGAACTGATCCGCAACGCTCTCTGCGCAATGCCCCTGCCTACGGCAATCACTGCATTCAACGGCATTGCGGCCTGCACAACGGTGCGCGCCCTCTCCCGGCTCGGTCTGAAGGTGCCGGATGATATCAGCATCATCACCTACGACCCCTGGTATGCGGAACTGACCACACCGGCTCTGACGACCGTGGTTCTGGGGGGAGATTATTCAAAACCCGCCGTCGAACGACTCTTTGACCAGATGGAGGATCCCGATCACCGCCCAACTCAGCTCGTCATCGGCAAGGAAACGGAAATCCGGCTGAATGAATCCAGTCGTTTCAACCAACAACCATAAGGAGAATCCCAACATGAAAACCCTTCCTGCGCCCTTCCGCCGAAAGGCATTTACTCTGATTGAACTTCTTGTCGTTATTGCGATCATCGCGATTCTGGCGGGAATGCTGCTTCCCGCGCTGAGCAACGCGCGAGAGCGCGCCCGGGCGATCGGATGCACCAACAACCTGAAACAGGTGGGGCTGGCAGTCAACAACTATCAGAACGACAACGACGGCTACATGGTCAACCTGGGGACGACCGCATTCGGCGTGGAGCGATGGCCGGCCATACTGGTCCGCGACCGCGGGATGCAGTCCTTCGTACCGGAGCTGATCACCGGAAAAGGGTATCTCTCGTGGCTGTCGCTCTGCTGCCCCTCGGATCCCGACGCCAACCGCGGTCCCGCAGTAAACGGAGAAGCGGATTCGACCGGAAACACCAGAACCTACGGCATGCTCTCGGATCAGCCGGACAAGGAGAAATTCGGGGTGTGCGTCCGCGGCGCAAAGACGACCTATGACTCCTTCGGCAAGGTAACCTGGAACGATGTTTTTCTCTGTTTCAAGACACTGAAATCACCGACGCAATTTGCATACGTTGTGGACTCTCTCGGCAGCAACGGCAGGCGGCAGAGTGCATTTCGCGCGTTCAACAGCGACGGCAGTCAGGCCTATTTCTTCTCCGGCGCCCATAACGGCAGGGGCAACGTTCTCTTCGGCGACGGCCATGCGGGCAGTTTCTCCCGTCAGGAAGCGCAGGGGTCCGCTTTCGCCAGCGAGCGCTGGAACTACGGCTGGCTTGCCAAAGGGGTTCTGTGGCATTAACTTCCGTAATTTCAGAGGATTCTCCTGATGAAAACTTTCGTTTTTCTCTGTTTTATCTGCATCGGGCCTCTTCTTGCGGCAGCCTCGTTTCCGGAAGGGGTGGAGGTGCGGCCGAACGGCACCTTCCGTTTTGGTCCGGCCGAATTTGAAATTCAGCTTTTCAACGAGAACTGGAAAGCGTGGTCCAGTTCCCGCTGGACCCTCGTAAAAACCCGGTCGGGGACCGATGGCCTCGACCTTGCCGCGGAACTCGCAGCTCCCGGAGCTCCCGGCAGCGCAACGGAAACCCTCACTCCGCTCGACGACAACTCCTTTCGGCTGGACAGCCGTGTCACCTTCCGGAATCCGGTGGAAATCAAGGCGCTGCACGGTCTTATCACGCTCCCGGCAAACTGCGGCGCGGAGCTCCTCGTGAACGGGAAAACCCGGATTGTACCGGGCAATATTCGACAAAGCGAAAATATCGCCGTCTTCACCGGCAAGGCGAAGCAGGTGGAAATTCTCTTTGCCGACGGAAACAGCCTGCTGGTCCGCGGAGAGTGTCAGCTGCGCATTCAGGATGAGCGCAAATTCGGCATTCCGACCTTTTCCATCCGCTTCTCCTTCCAGCCCGGCTCGGGGATGATGAAAGAGGCGACGGGCAAATTCACCTTCACCGTCGCCCCCCCCCAATCGACAACCGTCGATCTGAGTGGCGCCGTCAACCGCGGTTTTGCGGATGAACCAGAAGGGAAACGGGGCTGGACCGGCCAGGGGGCCGACAACGATCTTCGCGCCCTCCCTGCCGGGAAACTGCAGGCGGGCAACCTCACATTCGACATCAATCCGGCGGGAGCCGTCGTCGTCGCCGGGGAGAAATTCAACAACTTCGATTCCAGCCGCACCCTCTCCCTTCCGGCAAAACAGGCCGGCGCAGTCAATCTGCTCCACGCCTCCGCATGGGTTCCCCCGGCCGGCAAACCGGTGGGAGAGCTGGAGATTCGTTACGCGGACCACAGCAGCGAACGCATTCCGGTGCTGGCGGGACGGGATTGCGGCAACTGGTGGACTCCCTGTCATCTGCCGAACGGCAACGTCGCGTGGAAGGGCAAAAATCCGCAATCGTTCGTTGGTCTTTACGCTTCAAGTTTCCCGCTGAAGAAACGGAATCCGGTACAACTGCGCTTCCATGCCGTGCCGAATGCGATGTGGATGATCGCCGCGGTCACGATGACTGACCGCCCGGTAAGGGTCGCCTCCGCCACCCGCATTTCCGCCGTCGAGGATGGCGAATGGGTCAAACTCGACTTCAAGCGAAAACTCATTCCGGGCGGGCCGCTGGACTTCTCGCACGATCTCGACGCCCCGGCCGGAAAACACGGATTCGTCACCGCCGCGCCCGACGGCACGTTCCGTTTCGAAAACGCGCCGGAAAAACGGGTCCGTTTTTTCGGCCCCAATCTGGTCTTTTCCGCCTGCTTTCCCTCACGGGAGACTGCGGAAAAGCTGGTGGATTCCCTTGCTTACATGGGGTACAATGCGGTGCGGTTTCACCATATTGATCAGGAGCTTCTCGCGAAGGATGCGCCGGACAGCCTGACCTTCGACCCGGTGAAGCTCGACCGGCTCGACTACCTCTTCGCCAAGTTGAAGGAACGGGGAATCTACATCACATTCGATCTTTTCAGCACCCGTACACTGCGTCCGGGAGACAACGTTCCGGAATATGATCCGAAAACCGGCGCCGCCGGCTTCAAACAGCTGCTGGAGTTCTCACCCGCGGCGATGGAAAATTACAAGGAATACGCCCGCCGCCTTCTGCGCCATCGCAACCCCTATACCGGCCTCGCATGGGGCGAGGATCCGGCGATCTACACCATCGTACTGGTCAACGAGAATGTCAATCTCAATCTGTTGAATGAAAATCCGCGCATGACCAAAGTTTACGTGCAGAAATTCGACGAATACCGCAGGCGGAACAATCTGCCGGCAGGTTCCGCCGAACAGAGCAACCCGGTGTTTCACGAGTTTCTGCAGAAAAGCCAGCTCGCCTCAACGGAGAGGCAGATCCGGTTCTTCAAGGAGGAGCTTGGGCTCCGGATTCCGCTCACCGGCTTGAATCACATCTACCCGTACACTGCGCTCAACCGAATCCGCGGCAGATTCGATCTGGTGGATATGCATGTCTACTGGGATCATCCTCAGTTTCCGGAACGGGCCTTCAACCTGCCGATGCGCTTCTATCAGGCAAGTTCCATTCAGGATATGGCGGGAGTCCCGGGCATCGCCATGCCGGTGCGGATACCGGGAAAACCCTGCATTGCAACCGAATACAATTTCTGTCGTCCGAACGTTTTCCGGGCGGAAGCCGGACCGCTGACCGGTGCATTGGCGGCCTTCCAGAACTGGAGCGGACTCAACCGCTTCGCCTGGGCAAGCCGCATCGAACGGATTGAACAAGTTGAACACGGGTTCTCCTGGGATGCGGTCAACGATCCCCTCGACCAGTTTTCCGAACGGATCACCCGGATGCTGTTCCTGCGGGGTGACGTTGCTCCGGCAGAGAAGATGGTGGTCTATCCCATTCCGGCAAAACCGTTCGGCCGGCGGGAAGTCAGCCTCTTTCCGCACGATTTCCGCAATCTGGGGCTGATCACCGGAATCGGTTCCGCACCGGCGGAATGGTCGCTTCCGCCGAACGCCTCGTTCCAGATGGATGCGGCGACGAAAAACGCGTGGCGGGAGGCCTGCCGAACCGGGAAAGCGATCAGCTCCTCCGGAGAAATCCGACTCGATGCCGGAAAGCGCACCTTCGCGGTCAATACACCGAAAAGCGTCACCGCAACCCTCGATCGGGGGACATTGACAGTCGGAATTCTGACGGTTCGGAACGCCGACACCTTTCAGACGGTTGCCGCCCATTCGCTCGACGGCAAACCGCTCAACGTGAGCGACTCCATTCTGCTTTTTCATCTGACCGACGTCACCAATACCGGCATGACCACCTCAGGAGACAAGACGATGCTCCACTCCTGGGGGAAACCGCCGATGCTGTTGCGACGCGGTTCAGCCGCAGTGGAACTACACTGCGACGCACCGCGCAACGTAACCGCACTCAACGCCGACGGTGAAGTGATGGGCACGGTGAAGGCGGACTACCGTGACGGAGTGCTCCTGTTCCGGGCCGACACCGCGATGTTTCCCGGCGGAATCATGGCCTATCACCTGACCCGCTGAACCGGATACATTCACGCGTAACCGGTGGAAAGCGCCCGGCCTTCCGCCGGTTTTTCCGTCCCCGGCCCCGGCTTCGCGGAAAAACGAAAAATTCTCCCCGGACGATTGAAAAATCCCGGGAAAGAGCTATATTTATCACCAGTCGTTGACTGCAGACGTGGTGAATCATGGTGAAATTCCGTGGCTGTCGCGCAACCGTATAGTCGGATCCCACCGCAGTCAGTATACCAATGACAAGGGAGTTCCAGCGAAGCTCCCGGATTCCGCCTGTGCGCGTTACACAAAAAGGAAGTCACTCATGTTTTTCGCCGCACCTTTCCAAGTCAAACGTTGTAGCAATCGATTTACCCTGATCGAACTGCTGGTCGTCGTCGCCATCATCGCCATCCTCGCCGGAATGCTCCTGCCCGCCTTGAGTCAGGCGCGGAGCAAGGCGAGAAGCATCAGCTGCCTCTCCAACTGCAAACAGACCGGGTATGCCGTCAACAGCTATCGGAACGATTATGACGGATACGCCGTTCCCGCCTATGTGCTCTACAAAATGGGCAGCGGCGGCACCCCCTGGCTCGGAGAACGGGACTCCTCCGGCAACATCGATGTGCGCACCTCGATCCTCATGCCGTACATCGGCAACTCCTGGGAGACGCTGATCTGCCCGGCCGCCCCCGCTGAATGGAATCTCTCCGACCCGGAAAAGATCCCCGGCGGCGCCGGATACGGTTACAACTACTATGGCGTCGGCGGGCAGTACTACCTCGGCGTCACCCCTGACCCCAACACAATGCAGGCCGGGATGAAACAGATCGCCCGTCCGTCCCGGACCGTCGCCTTCGCCGATGCGATCAACGCCGACTCCGGGAGCTTCGGGGAGCCGACTTTCTGCCTCTATTCCCCGGTGAAACCTTCGCTTGAGAACGGAGTGCTCTCCGTATCGGTCATGTCGGAAAGCCGTACGAAGAACCACGGCAACAACGTCCACTTCCGCCACTCCGGCTCCACGGCGAACTTCGTCTGGATGGATGGGCACGCGACCGCCGAACATATGGCGTTCCGCAAAAACAACCCCGATCCCCGGATCGATGCGATGAAAATCGGCAACATCGGCGCCATCGATTCCGACAGTTACTACACTCCGATGAGAACCGATCTTGAGGCGCTATGAGGAAGAGAATTTTTGCGCTCCTGCCGACAACGTTTCTCCTCCTCGCGCCGCTCGCGGGGGCAGAGCCCGGCATCGTTTCGGAGAGCGCCGAAACCATCCGCTACCGGGAGGTGGACGGCACCGAGACACTGTTGACGAAACATCCCCGCCGGACCATCGTCGGCAACGCCTCGTTCGCCGACCCCTGGTTCACGGCGGGGGGAAGCGCGATCGGGGTCCCGACGGTCCGCAGTCAGCAGGCGCTCCCGGAACCGGCGCGTGATCTGCCGCGCATCGGCGTGCTTCGTTCGTTGAATCTGGAGAAGATTTTCGCCATGAAACCGGACCTCGTGCTCATCAACGCCAATCTGCACGCCCACCGGGCGGTGCGGCACCACCTGATCGACGCGGGGATTCCCAATGTCGCGCTCGATTACGCCAACTTCCACGACTACATCGGAATTCTCGACCTCTTCTGCCGCCTCAACGGCGGAAGCGTGGAAACCAATTCGACGGCCAAACGGATCATCTCGCAGGTAAGAAAGCTGACGGAAGAGGCAGCGCGCCTCCCCTCCCCCCGGTTCGCCGTCCTCTTCGTGGCGAGCGGCGGATTCGTGCTCGAAAGCGGGGATCTGAACGTTCCGACCATGGCGGAGATGCTGGGCGGCACCAACATTGCCAGACAGGAGTCCGGACGGCTCAAATACAGCTTTGAACAGCTGTTGATCGACGACCCGGACATCATCCTCATCAACACGATGGGCGACTCGAAGGCGTTGCAGAAGAAGTTCACCCGCGACCTCATCAGCCAGCCCGCCTGGCAGCAGCTCAAGGCGGCAAAGACCGGACGGGTGCACTTTCTGCCCCCGGAACTCTTCCTCTATATGGCGGGGAGCCGTTATCCGGAAGCGTTTCTTCATCTGGCGAAGCTGCTTCACCCCGGAAAGGAGTTTTCCCTATGAACTATGAGATTCTGCGCCGCACCGCCGGATACCGGCTGGCCATACTGGCGATTCTCGCACTGCTGCTTGCGGCGGCACTGCTGGCGGGTCTACGTTTCGGTTCGCTCCGGCTGGATGCGGCGGAGATTCTCCATACGCTTCTTTCGGAACGCGAAGGCGTGAAATATCAGATTCTCTGGAACATCCGCCTGCCGCGGGTTCTGCTCGGCGCACTGGTCGGCGGCAGTCTCGCCGTCTCCGGCGCGGTCCTGCAGGGAATCATGCGCAATCCGCTCGCCTCGCCCGGCATCATCGGCATCTCCTCCGGCGGCGGACTGGGCGGCGTGCTGGTGCTCCTCGCCCTGCCGCAGTTCAGCCATCTGCTGGTGCCGGCGGCCTTCGCCGGAGCACTGGCGACGGCGTTTCTGGTTTACCTGCTCGCCTGGAAGCGGGGCATCGACCCGGTACGGCTGATTCTCTCCGGCGTGGCGATCGGTTCGATGCTGGGGGCGGCCAGCAGTACCATTCTGCTCTTCAACGCGGAAAAGGTGGCCGGCATCCTCGACTTCACCGTCGGCAGTCTCTCGACCCGCTCCTGGCCGCAGTTCCGGCTGGTCTGGCCCTACATGCTCAGCGGGTTTCTCGTCTCCTGGCTGGCCTCCTCGCGGCTGAACATTCTGATGCTGGGGGACGAGGTGGCGGCAGGGCTGGGAATCCGGGTGGAACGGGTGCGGCTGCTTCTGCTTTCGGCGGCGGCACTGCTGGCCGCGGCGGCGGTGAGCGTGGCGGGGCTGCTCGGTTTCGTCGGATTGATCGCGCCGCACATCGTCCGGCTGCTGATCGGGTCGGACAACCGCTTTCTGGTTCCGGGCGCGGCGCTCTTCGGGGCGGCGCTGGTGGTCGGGTGCGACACCATCGGCCGGATGGTGATGGATCCTTCGGAACTTCCAGCCGGAGTGATCATGTCACTGCTCGGGCCGCCATTCTTCCTCTATCTGCTCAGGAGGCGAACCCATGCGGCTTGAACTTCAACAGCTCGCGGCCGGATACGGCCGAAAGATCATTCTCGACGGCGTCTCGCTGGAGGCGCCGGAGGGGAAGATTCTCACGTTGCTCGGCCCCAACGGCTGCGGCAAATCCACCCTGCTCAAAACGATCGGGCGACTGCTCCGGCCGCGGGGCGGCGCGGTGTTGCTCGACGGGAAATCGATCCACCGGCTCGACACGGCGAAGCTCGCCCGGGATCTGGCGATTCTGCCTCAGCTCCACCACGCCCCGGCCGATCTGACGGTACGGCAGCTGGTCTCCTGCGGGCGGTTTCCGCACCGGAAAGGATTCGGGCCCCCGGGGAAACATGATACGGAGGTGGTCGAACGTGTTCTCGAACGAACCCGGCTCACCGAACTGGCCCACCGTCCGCTGGCCACGCTCTCCGGCGGCGAACGGCAGCGGGCGTGGATCGCGATGACGCTGGCGCAGGAACCGAATCTGCTGCTGCTCGACGAACCGACCACCTTCCTCGACATCTGCTGTCAGTTCGAAATCATCGAGCTGGTGCGCGAACTGAACCGCGAACTGGGAATCACGGTGGTGATGGTGCTTCACGACCTCAATTTGGCGGCGCGCTGTTCGCATCTGCTCGCGGCGATCCGCGACGGAAAGCTCCGGTATGCCGGGAGCGCGGAGGAGATTCTGCGCCCGGAAATCCTGCGCGAAATCTTCGAAATCGAGGCGAAGGTGGTCACCGGCGCGGACGGCATTCCGTACTGCATTCCGATCGGCTCCCGCCGCCGGGAGCAGGGAAAGGAGAATCCATGAAGAACCATTCGGCCGCAACCGTTCAGCACAATCTTCCGGAGGCGCTGGTCGCCGTCTGGTTCGGCACCACCGTTCCCGGCGCGGAGGCCTCCTATCTTCCGGTGGAAGAGGAGCTGAGGCGGCAAAATCCGGGAGTTTCCCTGCACCGCGCCTATCTCTCCGGCATGATCCGGCGCCGCCTCGGCGGAGCGGTTCCCGCTCCGGCGGAGTGCCTGAAACAGCTGCGTGACGCCGGGATCCGGCGCGTCCGGGTCTTCGCCGGACTCCTGACCGCGGGGGAGGAGTTCGACCGCCTCCGGGCGGAGCTTGTACCGTTCCTCCCGGAAAATGGCGGCTTCGACGCCCTCCTCCTCTCACAGCCGGTCTGTGCGGAACCTGTCCGACGGAGGCAGTTCTTCGCCGCGGTCGCCGCGACGGTTCCGGCGGGAGATGCGGCGCTCTTCATGGGCCACGGCCACGCCGACGGCCGGAGCGACGCGCTCTATTGCACGGCGGCGGAGGAGTGGAGGAAGTTTCATCCGGGGCTGTACCTCGCCTGTGTCGAAGGGCGGCCCGCCTTTGAAGAGGTTCGAGAAGAACTTTTGCATACAGAAATCAACCGTCTTCTGCTCCGCCCGCTGTTGCTGACGGCGGGGGATCACGCCCGCCACGATCTCGCGGGCGCCGGGGCGAAATCGTGGAAATCACAGCTGGAAGCGGCGGGAATCGAATGCGTTCCGGAGCTTCGCGGCCTCGGGGAATATCCAGCCGTAGCCTCTCTGCTGGCCGATGCGCCGTTCCTTCCTGCGGAATCCTGGAACCGCAATGCGGAGGAAAAACAATGAACCGGATCAAGCATGGCGGCAATTTAACGGAACTCGCCCGCGAGGCGGGATGTTCTCCGGAGGAGCTGCTCGACTTCAGCGTCAATCTCAATCCCTGCGGACCGCCGCCGGGGGCGAACGGCGACTATCTGCGCAGTTTCGACCTGCTCGGCGCCTATCCGGAGCCGCATGCGGAGTCGCTCCACCGCTTTCTGGCGGAAGCGACCGGCATTCCGGAGGAGTGCATTCAATCCGGAAACGGCTCCAACGAACTTCTGATGTACCTGCCCGCGCTCTCCGGGGCGAAGCGGGCGCTGATCGTCACGCCGGGCTACCTCGAATACGAACCCGCCTGCCGCCGGGCGGGGCTGAAGGTCGAATATTTCCCTCTCCGGAGCGAAGACGGATTCGCGCTCTCCCCGGAGGAGCTGGAGCAATCCGTCCGCCCCGGCGATCTGGTGATCGTCGGCAACCCCGGCAATCCGACCGGAACGGCGGTGAAGGCGGCGACGCTGGCGGCGCTGGCGGAACAGCGTTCCGACGCGCTCTTTCTGATCGACGAGGCGTTCGCCGACTTTCTGCCGCCGGAATACCGGCTCTCCGGGATTTGCCGCGACAATCTCATCCTGCTCCGTTCTCTGACCAAGTTCTACGCGCTGCCGGGGCTGCGGATGGGGTACGTGATCGCCCCGGCGCGGATCATCGCCGCGCTCCGCGCGCAGCTGCCCTGCTGGCAGCTGTCAACACCGGTCGGACGGATGATCCGGTACTGTCTCTCCTCGGCGGAAGAGTTCGCCGAACGGAGCCGCCGCGAAACTGCGCTGCTGCGCGAGGAGCTCGTCGACATGCTGGAAAAGATTCCGCAGCTGGTCTGTTATCCCTCTCTTGCGAACTATCTGCTGCTCGAAACGCCCCTGCCCGATCCGGCGGGGCGGCTGCTGAAGGAGGAGCATATCGCGGTGCGCCGCTGTGCCGACTATCCGGGGCTGGGAGAACAATTTTTCCGCGTCGCGGTCCGGAACCGGGAGGAGAACCTCCGCCTCGCGACGGCGCTTGCCCGCCTCTGCGACGCAAAGGCGCCGTACATCCGGCGGGAACGCCGGACACCCGCGTTGATGATTCAGGGAACCTGTTCCAACGCGGGCAAGAGCGTGCTGGCCGCCGCCTTCTGCCGGATCCTGCTCGAAGACGGCATTTCGGTCGCCCCGTTCAAGGCGCAGAACATGGCGCTCAACTCCTTCGTCACCCCGGAGGGCGGCGAAATCGGCCGGGCGCAGGCGGTGCAGGCGGAAGCGTGCCGGCTCGACCCGGATGTGCGGATGAATCCGATTCTGCTCAAGCCCGAAAGCGACCACGGCAGTCAGGTGATCGTGCGAGGGCGGCCGGTCGGGAGCATGCGGGCGAAAGAGTTCTTCCGCCGCAAGCCGGAGTTCTGGCGCGAAGTCACCGCCTGCTACGACAGCCTGAGCCGGGAGCGCGAAGCGATCGTGCTCGAAGGCGCGGGCAGTCCGGGTGAAATCAACCTCAAATCGACCGACATCGTCAACATGCGCATGGCCGAATACGCCGACGCCCGGGTTCTCCTGACGGGCGACATCGACCGCGGCGGCGTCTACGCCTCCTTCATCGGCACTTACGCAACCTTCGAACCGTGGGAGCGGAAGCTCCTGCACGGCTTCGTGGTCAACAAGTTCCGGGGAGACCCCGCGCTCCTCGGCAACGCCCACGCCGAAGTGGAGCGATTCACCGGCAAACCGGTGCTCGGCGTGATCGACTTCCTGCCGGGGCCGGGTCTGCCGGAGGAGGATTCGGTCGGTTTCTCCTTCGTGGAGAAGGAGAAACCGGGCACGGTGATCGACATCGCCCTGATCCGGCTCGGACACATCGCCAACTTCACCGACTACGCGCCGCTCGAAGCGGAGCCGGATACCCGGATACGCAGCGTCTCTTCTCCGGAGGAGTTCGGAACTCCCGACGTGGTGATTCTGCCCGGCAGCAAGTCGGTTGCGGATGACTTCGCCATGCTGGAACAGAGCGGACTTGCCGGAAAGATCCGCGAAGCGGTGCGCCGCGGCTGTCAATACGTCGGCATCTGCGGCGGCCTTCAGCTTGCCGGCGAAGTGCTGCTCGATCCGGACCGGGTGGAATCGCCGCATCCCGCGTCTCCGATGTTCGGCTTCCTGCCGCTGGTGACCACGATGAAGGGGGAGAAGATTCTCCGGCGCACCACAGGAACCACGGCGGACGGCACACCGGTTTCCGGATATGAGATTCACTTTGGCCGCACCGAATGCAATGATCCTTCCATCAAGGTGATCCGCTCCTCCGACGGGCGTCCGGTCGGCTTCGAACGGGGAAACTGTTTCACCACCTATCTGCACGGAATCTTCGACGACGACCGTTTCCGCCGGAAGTGGCTCGACGAAGTCCGGGTGCAAAAGGGGCTTATGCCGCTCGGCGGCGTGACGGCACACTACGGAATGGAGGCGGCGCTCGCCCGGCTCGCCGCCCACGTCCGCGAACGGATCGACATTCCGGCACTTTACCGGGCGATGGGGGTGCGGTAAGATGCTGGAATTCGACAACCGGGAACGCGGGCTGCTCCTCAATCTGACCGGGGACGGCAAAGGCAAGAGCACCAGCGCCTTCGGCACGGTGCTCCGGGCGCTAGGCTGGGGGTGGCGCGTCGCGGTGATTCAGTTCATGAAGGGAGAGCGGCCGACCGGAGAGAAAAACTTCTTCACCCGCTATTTTCCCGAAATGATCTTCGAGCAGTACGGGCTCGGCCTCACCACCCGTCCCGGCGACCACCGGGGCATGGCGCAGCGGGGCTGGGCGAGGACGCAGGAACTTCTGGAGAGCTTCGACGGCGAGCTCCTGATCCTAGACGAGCTCAACGTGGCACTCCATCACGGTTTTCTCGACCCGGCGGAGGTGGCCGCCGTCCTCCGGGCACGCCGTCCGACGCTCAACCTCATCGTCACCGGACGACACGCGCCGCCGGAACTGGTCGAAATCGCCGACCTGGTCTCCGAAGTGGTCGAAATCAAACACCCGTTTCACCGGGGAATCCCCGCCAGAAAAGGAGTTGACTACTGATGAAATCCCCGTTTGAACGGATCCAATGGAACTGCAGCGGCAGTGAGATCGAACAGGAGAGCTTCCGCCGGATCGACCGGGAGACGCCCCCCGCCCTGCGGCAGCGCTTCACCGACGCCGAGTGGCACGTCGCCCGGCGGTTGATTCACACCACTGCCGACTTCGCCATCGCCGAACAGCTCCGCTTCACGCCGGGCGCGATCGAAGCGGCCCTCGCGGCGCTCCGGCACGGCGCACGCATCTACACCGATTCGAACATGATCAAATCGGGGCTGTCGATTCCGAAGCTGCAGAAGTTTCACCCCTCGTATTGCCGCGAAGCGATTCTCTGCCCGGTGGCGGACCCGGAGACGGCGGAGTATGCCAAAAAACGGGGCATCACCCGCGCGCTCGCGGCGGTCGAACTCCATGAGAAGGAGCTCGATGGAGCGATCTTCCTCTGCGGCAACGCGCCGCTCGCCCTCGCCGGAGTGGTCCGCCTGACGCTGGCGAAGCGCATCACCCCGGCGCTGGTGGTCGCCATGCCGGTGGGATTCGTCAACGTGGTGGAGTCCAAGGAGTATTCGGAGGAGCTCCCCTCCCCCTGCATCCGCATCGACGGGCGGCGGGGCGGCAGTCCCCTCGCGGTGGCGACATTGCACGGCATCATGGAGAACGCACTGTGAAACATCCTGATGGAACCCCCTTGCGGAACGGCTTCACCACCGGCGCGGCGGCGACGGCGGCGGCGGTCGGCGCCTGGACCGCACAGAACGGCGCTCCGCCGCCGGAACAGGTGGAACTGCTGCTGCCGGACGGCTCGTTTCTCGCCATTCCGCTGGAGCGGTGCGCCCCCGGCACGGCGACGGTCCGTAAGGACGGCGGCGACGACCCCGACGTGACCGACCGGGCGGAGATCAAAGTGGAACTCCGTCCGGGGTCGTGCGATGACCCGCGCGCCTTCTCTGAACAATGCGGCGCAGGGCGGCTTTACCTCACCGGCGGCGAAGGGGTCGGCGTCGTCACCCGCCCGGGCCTTGCCGTTCCGCCGGGACATTTCGCGATCAATCCCGGACCGCGCCGCATGCTGGTGAAGAACCTCGAACGGGCCGGATTCGGCAAGGCTCCGGGCGAAGAGCTCACGATCGTCATTTCGGTTCCGGCGGGGAAAGTTCTGGCGGAGAAGACGCTCAATCCGACCCTCGGCATCGTCGGCGGAATTTCGATTCTGGGCAACTCCGGCATCGTGCGCCCCTACTCCAACGCCGCGTATGCCGCGACGGTGGCGCTGCAGCTGCGCGCCGTCGCGGCGGCGGGGGGAAAAGCCGCCGCGCTGGTCACCGGCAACCGGACGGCGGAGGCGGTCGCGCGGGACTGTCCGGAGTTCCCGCCCGAAGCGATCATCCGCATCGGCGACTTCATCGACGCGGCGCTCCGCGCGGCGGAGGCGGCCCGGCTCGAACGGATTGTGCTCGGCTGCATGACCGGCAAACTCTTCAAATACGCCTGCGGCGACCGCAACACCCACGCCGCCAACACGGAACTCGACCTGACGCGGCTGGAGGAGTTCGGGGTGACACTTCCCGGCATTCCGCTGGAGAAGCTGCACACGACCGGGGAACTCGCCGCATATCTCACGCCGGAGGAGTTCCGGGAGATACAGCAGCGCCTTCACCGCGCCGCACTGCGGACTCTCTCCAGCCGACACCCCGGAATCCGGCTGGAAATCGTGCTCTACGACGACCGAAAGGAGAAAATTCTTTCATGAAGACCATTGACATCATCGGCTTCGACGGCCGCGACTGGAGCGCGGAATCGCTGGAACTGCTCCGGAACGCCGACCTCATCGCGGCGGGGAAGCGGATTCTCGCCGCCCTGCCGCCGGAGCTCTCCGCCCGAAAGATTCCCCTCGGCGGGAACCTCGCCGCCGAACTGGAATCCCTTCTGCGACAGGAACCGGACGCCCGACTGGTTGTCGCCGCCTCGGGCGACCCGCTCTGCTGGGGCATCGGCGGCACCCTCCGCCGGATGCTTCCGGAAGGCTCATATCGCGTCCATCCGGGCACGGCAGCGTTTCAGCTGCTGGCCGCCCGGCTCGGCGAACCGTGGGAGAAATGGGAGCTTTTCCACTGCCACGGCGACGACACCCCGCTGCCGTGGCGGAGAATTCTCCGCGCGCCGGGCGCGGTGCTCTACGGCGACCCGCGCCGGACGGTGCGGCAGCTGGCCGCGGAACTGCTCGCCGCCTTCCCGGCGGCGGGAGCTCGGCGGGCCGCCGCCGGATGCGATCTCAACACGCAGGCGGAGCTGGTGGTCCGCGGCACGCTGGCGGAACTGGCCGCCGGGGCGGTACCCGACCGGGCGCTTTCGATTCTGCTGATTCTGCCTGGGGAGAATGCCGGCACTCCCGACTGCGGATTCGGCAGGGAGGACGCCGGCTACCTTCACTCGAAACAGATGATCACCCATCCGGAGGTGCGGGCAATCGTACTTTCCAAGCTCCGGCTCCCCGCCTCCGGCGTACTCTGGGATCTCGGCGCGGGCAGCGGTTCGGTGGGGATCGAAGCGGCGGAACTCGCTCCGGAGCTGAAAGTTCACTCCGTGGAAAAGAATCCGGAACGCTTCGCCGAACTTGCGGAAAACATCCGCCGTTCCGGCGGGAATGCCGTCACGGCCCACTCTGCCGATGCGAAATCTCTGCTCGACACGCTGCCCGCACCCGACCGGGTGTTCATCGGCGGCGGCGGCGACGCCCTGCCCGCATTGCTGGAGCGGTCGTTCGAACGGCTCCATCCCGGCGGGCGTCTGGTCGCCACGGCGGTACTGGTTGAAAGTGCCGCCGTGCTGGCGACGGTTCTCGCCCCGTACCGGCAGGAGCTGCTGACCGTCAACGTGAGCCGCGCCGCGGAGCTCGGGGATCATCACTGTTTCAAAGCGGAAAATCCGATCACCCTCGCGGTGTTCGTCAAACCGGAGAAAGAATAGAATATGAGTGGATCGATCACCTTTGTGGGCGCCGGTCCCGGCGCGCCCGACCTCATCACCCTGCGCGGCGCCGCCGCGCTCCGCGACGCCGATCTGGTCATCTACGCGGGCTCGCTGGTCAACGAGGAGCTGCTGGAACTCGCCCGGCACGCCCGGCTGGTCAACAGCGCGAAACTCGCTCTTCCCGAAGTGTTGCGGGAGATGCGGCAGGCGTACGAACAGGGGGAGAACGTGGTCCGCCTGCACACCGGAGATCCCGCAATTTACGGAGCGGTCTCCGAACAGTTTCGCGAACTCGACCGCCTCGGCATCCCCTACTCGGTGGTGCCGGGAGTGAGCAGCGCCTTCGCCGCCGCCGCCGCGCTCAGAGTGGAGCTCACCATGCCCGGCCTTTCGCAGAGCGTCATCCTCACCCGCGACGCCGGACGCACCCCGGTGCCCGAAAAGGAGGCGCTCGACCAGCTTGCCGCCCACGGTTCGACCATGTGCATCTTCCTGAGCGTCGGAGAGATGGAGAGTCTGGTAAAGAAACTGCTTTCCGCCGGGCGTTCCCCCTCGACCCCGGCGGCGGTGGTCTACCGGGCGAGCTGGCCCAATGAACAGATCGTCCGCGGCACCCTCGCCGACATCGCGCAGAAGGTCGCCGACGCCGGAATCCAGCGCCAGTCGATGATCGTGATCGGCGAGGTGCTCGAACGGAACGGCGAGTTGTCGAAACTCTACGATGAATCCTTCTCGCACGGCTACCGGCGTGGCGGACGGTCCGACGCCGGATTCTCCGGCAAAGTCGCGCTGTTCGCCCTCACCCGCAAGGCGGCCTGCAAGGCGGCGGAGATCGCCGCCGGACTGCATGACGCGGTCATTTTCGTACCGGAGAAGTACGCTTCGGCCGTCCCCGCCGCCCGACGGCGCAGTTATCCGACAGGGGAGTTCTCCTCCACGTTCGCCGAAAACTGGAAGAGGTTCGACGCCTTCGTCATGGTCATGGCCGCCGGAATCGTCGTCCGCCACGCGGCACAGCTCTGCGAGGACAAACTCCACGATCCGGCGGTGGTGGTCTGCGACGAAGCCGGGCAGTACGCGGTCAGCCTGCTCTCCGGCCACTTCGGCGGAGCCAACCGTCTCGCCGCCGAGGTCGCCCGGATCACCGGCGGGAAGGCGGTCATCACCACCGCGAGCGATGTGAACCATCTCCCCGCCTTCGACGAATTCGCCGCCCGCTGCCACTACCGGCTGGTCTCGAAGGAGCCGCTTCCGGAGCTTGCCGCCGCACTGCTCGACGGGGAGGAGTTCGACCTCTTCATGCCGCAGGAGCTCTTCCGGCGCTGGTACGCCGACCGGCCCGGATTCCGGCTGGCCGGAGGCGCTCCCGAACCGGGCACGATCCTGATCCGGAGAGTCGCCGGCGGCACCGAACTGCGCCTTGTGAAGCGGAAGATCGCCCTCGGCGTCGGCTGCCGCAAAGGGGTTTCCGCCGAACGGATCCGCGCGGTGGTCCTCGATGTGCTCGACACCCATCAACTCTCGCTCGACGAAGTGGATGTGATCGCCAGCGCCGAACTGAAATCCGGCGAACCCGGGCTGCTGGAGTTCGCCCGGAGCGCCGGGAAGGAACTTCGCTTCTTCTCCGCCATGGAATTGAATCAAATTCCGGTGCCGACCCCCTCGGCGGCAGCGGAACAACATCTCGGGCTCCACTCGGTCTCGGAGGCGGCGGCGCTCCTCGCCGCCGGGCCGGACGCCCGGCTCCTCGTCCCCAAACAGAGCAGAAGCGACGTCACCGCCGCCGTCGCAGTGGAGGTGGATCATGTCTGAAGTGTACGCCATCGGAATCGGTCCCGGCGCGGCGGAGTATCTGACACCGCAGGCTGCGGAAACCATCGAGAAATGCACCGTCATCGCCGGATACCGCACCTATCTCGACCTCATTCCGGAACGGCTCCGGGGCAAAAAGGTGATCGCAGGCTCGATGCGCGAAGAACTCAAACGCTGCCGCGAAGCGCTCGACGCCGCGCTCGACGGCGAAATCGTCGGCGTGGTCTGCTCCGGCGACGCCGGAATCTACGGCATGGCGGGACTGCTTCTCGAACTCACCGAGCTGGAGAAGTACCGTTCGATCGAAGTGATCGTCGTCCCCGGCGTGACGGCCGCGACCGCCGCCGCCGCCCTGGCCGGTGCGCCGCTGATGAACGACTTCGCCGTGGTGAGCCTCTCCGATTTGATGACGCCGAAGGATTTGATTCAAAAGCGGTTGAAACTGCTCGCCGAAGGGGATTTCGTCACCGCGCTCTACAATCCGGCGAGCAGCCGGAGGCGGGAACTGCTCGAATTCGCCGTCGAAGTGTTCCGCAAAGCGGGCGGCAATCTCCCGGCGGCGCTGGTTCACCACGTCGGGCGGCACGGGCAGAGAATCGAATTCGCCCGGCTCGACGACTTCCCCTTCGATACGGTGGACATGTCCACGCTGGTGATCCTCGGCAACTCGAAAACCATCCTGCGGAACGGCAGATTCTACTGCCGCCGCGGCTATCGGGAGAAACCGGATTTTGAACTCTGATTTTCTATCGGCATTCCTCCTCGGCGGAGTCAACTCCGGCAGCGGCAAGACCACGCTTGCCGCCGCGCTCTTGCGCGCACTCCGGCGGCGCGGCATCGACGTCGCCCCCTTCAAGTGCGGGCCGGACTACATCGACCCCTCCTTCCACCGGCAGGCGGCGGGACGGGCGTCGTTCAACCTCGATCCCTGCTTTCACGCCGGAGCGGCGCTCCGTTCCGCCTTCGCCCGGAGCGCCGCCACCGCCGACGCCGCCGTCGTCGAAGGGGTGATGGGGCTGTTCGACGGCACCTGCCCCGGCACCCGCGCCGGGAGTTCCGCCGAAATCGCCGCCCGGCTCGGTCTGCCGGTGGTGCTGGTGGTCAACGCGCGCGGGATTTCCGGTTCGATCGCGCCGCTGGTGAAGGGGTTCTGCGAATGGGATCCCGAAGTGCGCATCGCTGGGGTGATCGCCGATTTCACCGGTTCGGCCCGCCACGGGCAACTTCTCGCCGACGCCCTGCGCACGGCCGGACTCCCGCCGCTTCTCGGCCGGTTCGACCGCAACGAGGCGTGGAGACTGCCGGAGCGCCACCTCGGGCTCACAACCGGCACCCTCGACGACGCCCTGCTCGACCGCATGGCCGACGCTGCGGAGGAGAGCATCGATCTCGACCGGCTGCTCGAACTTGCCCGGATCCCCCGCCCGGCGGCAGTGGTTTCCGCCGCGGCACAGGCAACTTCCGGACTCCGTCTCGGCGTGGCGCAGGACGAAGCGTTCCACTTCTACTACGAGGAGAACTTCGAACTCCTCCGGGAGCGCGGCGTGGAGCTTGTCTTCTTCTCCCCGCTCCACGACCGGGATCTCCCGCCGGAGCTCGACGGTCTCTGGTTCGGCGGCGGCTACCCGGAACTCTTCGCGGAAACTCTGGCGGCAAATGACGCGATGCTCGACGCCGTCCGGAGTTTCGCCGCCTCGGGCCGGGTGGTGTGGGGCGAGTGCGGGGGATTTCTCTATCTTCTCGCCGGGCTCACCGGCTTCGACGGCGTCCGTTATCCGATGCTCGGCCTGCTCCCCGGCGAAGGAAAGATGCACAGCCGCCTCTCCGCCCTCGGCTACCGCGAAGCCGTCACCGCGGCAGACGGTCTCTTCGGCCCCGCCGGAACCAGAATTCAGGGGCATGAGTTCCACTACTCCAGCGCCGAACTCCCTGCGGGAACGCAACCGTTCTTTCACGCCCGCACACTGCACGGAGAAACGAGCGAGGCGGGCAGTGTCCACAACCGGATTGCGGGCAGTTATCTGCACCTTCACTTCGCTTCGAACCCGGCGGCGCTGGATCACTTCGTAAAGGAGCTGGCACGATGACCGGATTTCTCATCGCCCTCGGCGTTGCGCTGGTGCTGGATCTCCTGCTGGGCGATCCCCATTCCAGGTTCCACCCGGTCGCGCTCTTCGGACGGGCTGCCGGAAAAATCGAATCCTTCTGCCGCAGAACCTTCGGCGACGGCATCCTCTCCGGCCTGGCGGGATGGCTCCTGCTCACGCTGCCGACTTCCGCCGCCGCGTGGGCGGTCACCTTCTTCGCCGGACGTTTCGCCCCCGCCGCCGCGGCGATTCTGCTCTACGTCACCATCGCGCCGCGCAGTCTTATTGAACACGCCGAAGCGATCCGCAGGCCCCTCACCCGCAACGATCCTGCCGCCGCACGCCGTGCGCTCGCGAGGATCGTCAGCCGGGATACCGCGACGCTTCCGCCCTCCGAAATCGTCCGCGGCGCGATCGAGAGCCTCGGCGAAAACCTGATCGACGCCGTCAACAGCGCACTCTTCTTCTTCGCCGTCGGTTTTCTCGCGGGCGGTCTCCCCGGTGCGGCGGCGGCGGCGGTTCTGCTGCGCTGCGCCAACACCCTCGACGCCTGCTGGGGCTACCGCAACGAACGCTACCTCCTCTTCGGCCGGGTCGCCGCCCGCGCCGATGATCTGTTTCACCTGATTCCGGCGCGGCTGACGCTTCTCGCCGTCTCCATCGCCGCACCGCTGGTCGGCGGAACCCTCTCCCGCACCCTCCGGACCGGATTCCGCCACCGCCACGACCACCCCAGCCCCAACTCCGCGTGGGGGATGGGCGCGTTCGCCGGAGCGCTCGGAATCCGCCTCGGCGGCCCGACCGTCTACGACGGAGTTCCGGAGCCCTATCCCTTCTGGGGCGACGGGCGGGCGGAACTCACATCCGGCGATCTCCTTCGGGCGGAGCGGCTCACCGCCGCTTCCACTTTCGTATTCAGCATTCTTCTCATCATCGGGGTGTGGCTGTGCAAGTAAGACAGATTCTGCTCATCCGCCACTGCGAAGTGCCCGACGAATACCGCGGGCGCTACATCGGCTCGACCGACGTGCCGCTCTCGGAAGCCGGACGCGCCGCCGCGCGGAACCTCGCGCCTCAACTTGCCCGGTTCGCGCCGGAAACGGTCCTCTCCAGCCCGCTCCGGCGCGCCGCCGAAACCGCCGAACTTGCCGCGCCCGGCCGCGAAATCCGGTTCGATTCCCGGCTGGCGGAGATCGACTTCGGCGAGTGGGAGGCGCTCACCTTCACCGAAATCGAACGGCTCGCCACACCGGAAGAACTCCGCCGCTGGAGTGAATTTCCGGGCGAAATGGCATTCCCCGGCGGCGAGAGTTTTCCCGCCTTCCGCCGCCGGGTCGACGAGGCGTTCGTCGAACTCCTCGCGGGTTCCTCGGGCGAAACCGTCGCCATCGTCACCCACGGCGGCCCCGCCATGCGGATTCTCGCAACACTGCACCATCTGCCCGCGGAACGGCAGCACGAACTCCTGCCGCCCCGCGGAAGCATCACCGTTCTCAACTTTCATCAGGGAGTGTTCCAGCCATGAAAAACCGTCTCATTCTGGTCACCGGCGGCGCCCGCAGCGGCAAGAGCCTCTTCGCCGAACAGCTCGTCGCCGAAACGGCGAGCCGCAAGTTCTACCTCGCCACCTGCCCGGTGTTCGACGGCGAACTCGCCGAACGCATCGCCCGCCACAAGGCACGGCGCGAAGCGGACGACTGGCGGACCATCGAGGAGCAGCTCGACCTCGGCTCCGCCCTCCGGCAGGCGGCGGCTTCCGGCGGCGACGGCATCCTCATCGACTGCCTGACGCTCTGGATCAACAACCTCTTCTTCCAGGCGGCACAGGAGAAACGGGAGTTCGGCGAAACCGAAATGGCCGCCGAATGCGACCGGCTGATTCCCGAACTGCGCGCCTTCCCCGGCATTGTCGTGGCCGTCCTCAACGAGGTCGGTATGGGGATCGTACCGGAGTCGCCCCTCGCACGCCGGTTCCGCGACTGTTCCGGGCGCTGCGGCCAGAAGATCGCCGCCGCCGCCGACGCGTTGTATTTCACCGTATGCGGTATCGCACAAAGGATCAAGTAACCATGAAACTGCTCGAAGAAACGCTCCGCTCCATCGAACCGGCCGATCCGGAATTCCGCCGCCGCGCCGAAACACGCATCCTCAATTTCGCCATGCCGCCGTGGGCGCTCGGGCGGCTGCTCGACCTCGCCGTCGATCTCGCCGGAATCACCCGCAGCGAAATCCCGCCGGTCGCACGCAAGCGGATCGTCCTGATGGCGGGGGACCACGGCATCGCCGCCGAAGGGGTCTGTCCCCAGCCCTCGTCGATCACCGCGCAGGCGGTCCGCAACTTCGTCCGCGGCGGCGGCGGCATCGGGGTGCTCACCCGCGAAGTCGGAGCCGAACTCACCGTAGCCGACTTCGGCGTCGATGACGATCTCTCCGATCTGGTCCGGGCAGGCGTGCTGGTGGACTGCAAGGTCGCTCGCGGCACCGCGAACTTTTCCCGGGGCCCGGCGATGACCCGTGAACAGGCGGTCGCCGCGCTCGAAAACGGCATCCGCCTCGCCCGGGAGCTCGCCCCCGCGACCGACCTCTTCGGCACCGGCGAAATGGGCATCGGCAACACCTCGCCCTCGTCGGCGATCATCGCGGTGCTCTCCGGAGCCGACGTCCGTTCGGTGGTCGGTCCCGGCGCCGGACTCGCCGCTTCGCGGCTCGACCACAAGGCGGAGGTGATCCGGCGCGGCATCGAATGCAACAAGCCCGATCCTGCCGACGGCATCGACCTGCTCGCCAAGGTCGGCGGCTTCGAAATCGGCGGCATCGCCGGACTGATTCTCGGCGCGGCATCGCTCCGCAAACCGGTGCTGATCGACGGCTTCATCTCCAGCGCCGGAGCATTGATCGCCGCGACGCTCTCGCCCGCCGCGCGCGACTGCATGATCCTCGCCCACGGCAGCGCCGAACCCGGCCATCGCATCATGGCCGCCACCCTCGGCAAGAAGCCGCTGCTCGACCTCGGAATGCGCCTGGGCGAAGGAACCGGCGCCGCGCTCGCCATGCACCTCGCCGACGCCGCGGTCGCCCTCCTGCGCGAGATGGATTCCTTCGAACACGCCGACGTCTCCCGGGAGGGGCTCCAATGAGACCGTTTCTCGCCGCCCTTTCGGTGCTCTCGGCTCTGCCGCTGGGGAAGTTCGCGGCGACCGAGGCGGATCTGAAACGCGCCCTGCCCTTCTTCCCGGTCGCGGGACTTCTCTTCGGCGCCCTCGGCTGGGGAGCGGCGGAACTTCTCACGCGCGGATTTCCGCCCGCCGTCGCCGCGATGCTCTGCGCCGTTCTGCCGGAAGCGCTGACCAAGGGGTTCCACCTCGACGGCCTCGCCGACACCGCGGACGGCTTCCTCTCCGGCCGCACCCGGGAGCGCAAGCTCGAAATCATGCGCGACAGCCGGACCGGTTCGATGGGAGTCGCCGCCGTCTTCGCCCTGCTCGGACTCAAGGCGGCCGCCTGCTTCTCGTTTCCGCCGGAACTCCTGCCCGCCGCCTTCGGCCTGTCGCTCCTGGCCGGACGCTGCGGACTGCTCTTTCACATCGCCACCAGCCGTTATGCCCGCCCCGACGGACTCGGCGGCATCTGGTTCCAGATCAATCCGTATCCGGCCCTTGTTCCGGCGGTGCTCTTTCCCGTTGCGGCGGGGTGGCTCCTCTTCGGGATTTCCGGTGTCGGCGCGGCGCTCCTCGTGCTCCTCTGCGCCGCTCTCTGGAGCCTTGTGACGAAACAGGTGATCGGCGGCGCGACCGGAGACACCATCGGCTGCTGCGAAGAGTGTTCGGAACTCCTTCTGCTGCTCGCCCTGCTCCTTCTTCTGCCCCGTTGAACCGGCGAAACGGCGGCCGGAGGCGCGGAAAAATTCCCCTTTCAAGGTGGATTTTTTTCCCAGCGCCTGTATATTGAGAAAAAAGGAGCCGGAACACGTGAAGATCATCCAGTTGATTCCCCGCCTGCCGCGCGCGGCGGAACGCGATTTCTTCGCCGCCGTCTGCCGCGAACTGGAGCGTTCCGGCGACACGGTGCGGATTCTCTCGCTCCTGCCCGGCCCGGTCACTCCGCCCGGCGTCCCCTTTTCGGCGCTGCCCGGGCGTCTCCTCCCCTGGCCCGGCTCCGGACGAAGTCCCGAACTGCTGGCGGACCTGCGGGAGTACTGCCGCGACGCCGATCTGCTCCACCTGCATGGAACACTCCTCTACCCGCTGCGCTACGCGGCGACAATCCGGCGGGAGTTTCCCTGCAAAGTGGCCTGGTCGCCGGGGCAAAGCGGCGGAGGGCTCCTGCGGCTCTGCGCTCCGCTTCGGCGCGCCGCGGTCGACTTTCTGCTCGTTCGCACTCCGGAAGAACACCCATGTTTTGCAAACCTCCGGTTTTTCCTTTCGCCGGAAGAGGTTACGGAGTGGCCCGCATTCTACCGGAAGCTGATCGGGGGGCCTCCCCATGACTGAAGAGCGCGAACTCAAACACTCCTTCGCTCCGGTCGCCCGGTCCGATGCGCGCTTTCTGATCCTCGGTTCGCTCCCCGGCGAAGAATCGCTGCGGCAGGCGCAGTATTACGCCCATAAACGCAACGCGTTCTGGCGCATCATGGGCGAACTCTGGAATTTCGATCCAAACCTCCCCTATCACGAACGGCTGGAAGCGCTGAAGAATCATCAGATCGCGCTCTGGGATGTGGCCGGTTCCGGATTCCGCCCGGGCAGCCTCGACAGCAACCTCAAACTCGAACGGCCCAACGACATTCCGGCGCTGCTGAAACGCTGCCCCGTCATCCGGCGGATCGGCTGCAACGGCGGGCGCTCCTTCGAACTCTTCCGCCGCTGTTTCCCGGAACTCTTCCGGAATCCGCAGGTGGAGGTCGTCCGCCTCCCCTCCACCAGTCCGGCGGCGGCGCTCTATTCATTTGAAACCAAGCGGGAAGCGTTCCGCCGCTTCTTCGCCGGAGGAGACGCCGCCCGATGAGTTTCCATCTCTACACCGGCAACAAGCTTGAACAACTGGCGGAGCTCTATCTCGACGCGGTGTTCCGCCATGCTCCTGCAAATCCCTTTACGCCGGAAACCATCGTCATCCAGACCCGGGGCATGGCTGACTGGCTGACCCAGTTCCTCGCCGCAAACGGCGGCATCGCCGCCAATCTCGACCTTCCCTATCTGGAGAACTTCGTCCGCCGCACCATGCTGCAATGTTTCGACCCGGCGACGGCGGCGGCGTTCCGGCGCGACAGCGAACTCTTCTCGCAGGAGGTGATGGCGTGGCGGCTCGCCGCCCTGCTCGAAGATGAGGCCCACCGCGTCCCGGAACTCGCCCGCTATCTCACCGGAGATGCCCGCAAACTCCTTCAGCTCGCCGCCAAAATCGCCGGTCTCTTCGACCAGTACCAGGTCTACCGGCAGGAGGAACTGCTCCAATGGGCCGCGGGAGAAAGGGGCGCGGAACGCCATTCGTGGCAGCGAAAACTCTACCTCGCACTGCGGGAAAACGGCGCGGAAGGGCGGGAGTTCTATTTCCAGAAGTTCTTTCAACTGAATGCCGCGGGCAGACGGGTCCCGGAACGGGTCAGCGTCTTCGGCGCAGGTGCGATGCCACCGATCTATCTCGGGTTCTTCCAGCATCTTTCGCGCTTCCGGGAAGTGAATTTCTTCTACCTCAATCCCTGCCGGGAGTACTGGGGCGAACGGCCGACGAAAATCACCGACGCCGAATTCGATCAGAATCCCCTGCTCGCCTCGTTCGGACGACAGGGACGAGAATTCTTCAACCGGGTGATCGAACTCCACGAGCTGTGTCACACTGTGGAGGAGACCGCCTTCGAAGAGTATGTTCCCGGCGGGGAGGCCGGTCCGGAATACACCACCTACACGATGCTCACCGCACTGCAGGAGGACATTCTCTCGCTCCGACTCCGGCGGCCGGACGGGGATGGGTTCCTGGTCGGGAAACCGCTGGAAATTCCGCCGGGCGATCGTTCGGTGCGGGTGTTCAACTGCCACGGCATCCGCCGCGAGGTGGAGGTTCTGCACGAACAGCTGCTCACGCTGATGAACGGCAAACTCGACTCCGCTCCGCCACAGCCGCGCGAAATCATCGTCATGGCGCCGGACATCAACCAATACGAACCCTATATCCGCGCAGTGTTCGACCAGGGTCCGCTGGCCGGAGAATATTCCATCTCCGACCGCAGTCTCCGTTCCGCCGGTCAGCTTGCCGACACCTTTCTCCGGCTGCTCGAACTGCCCGCGGAACGCTTCGAAGCATCGGAGGTGACCGCGCTTCTGGATCAGCCCGCGCTCCGGACGCGGTTCAACATTCCGGAAGAGGCGCTCGAAACCATCTCACGCTGGACCGGCCGAGCCGCCATCCGCTGGGGATTCGACGCGGAGTCCCACCGGAAATTCTGCGGCGTTCCGTTCGAAGAGTTCTCCTGGAGTCAGGGGCTGGACCGGCTTCTGCTCGCCTTCGCAATGACCGAAACGCCGGATTCCGAGGCCGCCGAAGGACTCCACGAACTCGGGGCGATTCCGGAAGGAGAGGCGGAACTGCTCGGCAACTTCATCCGTTTCGTCCGCCAGCTCGCCGCGCTCGGCCCGGAACTGGCCCGCCCCTGCCCCCCCGCCGAATGGCAGGCTCGGTTCAGCCGGATTCTCGACAGTTTCTTTCTTTCCAGCCGGGAAACGGCGGCGGAGCTGGCGGCACTCCGCGCAAGTTTCGCCGCTTTCGCAGAAACCGCCGAAACCGCCGGCTACAACCGTCCGATCCCCGCGGACGCCGCTGCCGACCACCTCGCCTCCGCCCTCTCCGAACCGGTTCAGGGAACCAGTTTTCTGCGGGGGAAAATCACCTTCTGCTCGCTGGTCCCGATGCGGAGCATCCCGATGCAGGTGGTCGCCATCCTCGGCCTGAACGAAGGCGAGTTTCCCCGGCGGGAAAACAAGCTCGGCTTCAATGTGCTGGCCACCCCGCGCCCGGGCGACCGCTCCCGGCCGGCGGAGGACCGCTACCTCTTTCTCGAGGCAATTCTCTCCGCCCGGCGCAACCTTCTGCTCTTCTATCAGGGCAGAAGCCTCAAGGATGGCTCCGCCCTCCCGCCCGCGGTGCCGTTGACGGAATTTCTCAACTGCATGCAGCAGAGCTTCCCCGGCTTTCAGGTGAGCGAAACCAGACTGCAGGGATTTCATCCGGACGGGTTCCGGCCGGACAGCGGCCTCGACCTGCGCTCCTACTCCCCCGGAAACTGCCGCGCGGCAGCCGTCCTCGCCGGAGTTTCCGCCGCGCCGACGACACGAACCGGGAAACGTCCCGCCCCCCTGCCGCCGGAACCGCTCCCGGAGTCGATTCCCCTTGACGAACTCGAGCAGATGTTCTCCAACCCCTGTCGATGGTTTCTGAAAAACAGGGCGGGAGCCCGCTTCCTCGAAGAAACTCTGACTCTGGAGGACGATGAACCGATCGTACTCGACGCTCTTGAACAGTACCAGCTCCGCGAGGCGGTCGATCTCGCCTTGAACCGGCGGGAGGACCCGGAAAAGCTCAAACGCTCCCTGCGCCGCGGCGGCCGGCTGCCGCTCGGGGAAAACGGCGAACTCCTCTTCCGGCAGACGCTGGAGACGATGAAACTCTGCCCCGCCCCCTGGCGCGAGGAACGGTTGCCCGGCCCGGACCACCGCATCCTCATCGATCTCGCCGTCGGCGGCACCCGTCTTACCGGCATCGCCGACGGCGACGCCATCCGGCGGGAACACTGGTTCCGCCGCTGTTCGAGCGTGACCTGGAACAGTCTGGTCTCACTGCATCTGCGGCACCTCCTGCTCAACGCCCTGCTCCCGGAAGGGGTGGTCACCCTCGCCCTCTTCTTCGAAAACAAGGCGTTCTGTGAGCGGACACTCCTTCCGCTGCCGGCCGGGGAAGCGGAAGAAAAACTGCTGCGGCTAATCGAATCCTTTCGGGAAGGCATGTGCCGCCCCCTGCCGCTGTTTGCCAGGGCCTCCGCTGCCTACGCCGCTTCCGCACACCGGAGCGATGCGGAGCGGAAGCTCGCCGCACTCAAGGCGTTTCGCTCCGCCCGCGGAACAGGTATTCCCGGCGATCTCGACGACCCGGCCGTCGCCCTCTGTTTCAATGAGACGGACTTCAACGATCCGGCGGTATTCTCCGAATTCACCCGGTTGACGAATGAGCTCATACCGCCACCGCTAAAGGAGGAGCCATGAGCAATACTACCGCCGCAACCGGAAACAACAGCTCCTCGCTCGACTGGCCGCTCGACGGCATCAACCTGGTCGAAGCCGCCGCCGGAACCGGAAAAACCTACAACATCGAGACTCTCGTGCTCCGACTCCTGCTGGAACGGGGGCTGCCGATCACCTCGCTTCTGGTGGTGACCTTCACCGAAGCCGCAGCGGCGGAACTGCGCACCCGCATCCGGAAGCTGCTCCTCCAGTGCTTCGACGGCCTCGTCAACCGTCAGCCGTCCGGCGACGACCGGATCGCTCTGCTGCTCGACCGCGTCGACGCCCGGAACCGCCCGGAACCCGCCGCGCGGCTCCGGCAGGCGCTGACCGACTTCGACGACGCGGTCATAAGCACCATTCACGGATTCTGCTCCCGGGTGCTCAGGGAAAACGCCTTCGAAAGCGGCGTCCGTTTCGACAACGACGTCGAAAGCGACTGCGAAGAGCTGCTCCGCCAATGTTCGCTGGATTTCTATCGGAGATATTTCTACGCGCCGGAACACGCCGTCCTCCTGGCTGCGCTCGGCACTCACCTCAATCTTACGCCGGAGGCGTTGTTCCAGGTCGCACAACAACGTGTCAAGCGGGAGTCGCTCGCCTTCCGCACCTCGGTTCCTCTGGATAAGGAAGAGCAGATCGGCGACCGGCTCGACCGGCTGTCCCGACGGCTCGAACAGCTCCGTACCCTGCCGGAACGTCTGCCGGTCGAGGAGTGCGCCGGATTTCTCAACAAACCGTTCCGAAAAGCGGATTTCACGCTCCATAACGCGGTTCTGGAAAAGTTCCGCAGCACCGGAGCGGCGATGCCCGCGCTTCTGGAAACCCTCTCGCTGTTCCGCCGCAACAACCTCGAAAACAGCCTCAATAAACGGAGCGGAAAACCGGCCCAGCTCGCGGCCGCGCTCGATACGCCGGTAATGCGAATGCTCGACGAATTCTCCGGCGAAATCGAACGGTTCCGCGCCCTCTTCCTGCTGCGCGGCGCCGAATTCGCCTTCCGACGACTCGAAGAGCTCAAGCGCGAACGCAACCTCATGACCTTCGACGACATGCCGCGGCTGGTCCGCGACGCGCTCGATCTCCCCGACAGTCCGCTTGCCGGCCAGCTCCGGCAGAAGTTCTCCGCCGGAATCATCGACGAATTTCAGGACACCGACCCGGTACAATACCGCATCTTTCAGAAGCTCTTTGTGGAAACGGAACCGCAGAAGACGCTCTTTCTGGTCGGCGACCCCCGTCAGGCGATCTACTTCTTCCGCGGCGGAGATCTCGCGACCTACCTCCGCGCCCGTGCCGACGTGGAACCGGGCCGCGTCTATTCGCTCGACACCAACTACCGCTCCTCCCCCGGCATGATCCGGGCGGTCAACCGCCTCTTCGGCCGGGAGCACAACGCCCCCTTCGCCGTCCCGCCCGAACTGCTGACACTGCCGGAAATCCACGCTCCCGGCGACGAGGAGGCGAAGACGATTGAATCCCCCTCCCCGCTGCGGATCTACCGCGACCCCGAGCTTCACGCGGAGAGCTGGCCGAAATACTGCGCCGAACTGGCGGTGAGAATGCTCAACGCTCCGGAGGCGATCATTCCCGCAACGGAAGACGGATCCCCCCCCCGAAGACTCCGCCCCGGCGACCTCGCGGTTCTGGTGCGGAACCGGTATGAGGCCGCCGCCGTCCGTCAGGCCCTCGCCTTCCGGGGAATCGCCGGCGTATTCACCCGCAGCGATTCCATCTACCATTCGTCCGAAGCCGGTGAGCTGCTCACCTTTCTGCAGGGAGTCGCCGCCGGAAACGATCCGCGCCGGATCATGAACGCACTCAGCACCCCCGTCGGCGGCTGTTCGCTCGATCAGCTGCTCAGGCTCCAATCGCCGGAGGGGGAGGAGGAGCGGCTCGCCCTCCAGCAGAAGTTCCGGATTCTGGCGAAGACCTGGCTCGAAGGCTCCTTTCTGAAAATGTTCGCCCGGCTGCTCCGGGAGTTCGACGTCGTGCCGCGGCTGCTCGCCACCCCCGGCGGTGAGCGGCAGGTCTCCAATCTGCTGCAACTGGGCGATCTGCTACAGCAGGAGAGCTTCCGACGCGGCCTCGGCATGAACGCACTGCTCCGCTTCCTCGCCGGAAAAATCGAGAACCCCGGCGACAAACAGCCGCCGGAAGAGGAGCTTCAGCAGCTCGAGACCGAGCGGAGCGCGGTGAAGATCATGACGCTGCACGGCAGCAAGGGGCTGGAGTTCCCGGTCGTGCTGCTCCCGACTCTCTGGCTCTGCGGCGCCACCTCGAATCGCTCTCAACAGCGCACCCCCTACCACAACGCACAGGGGCTGTTGGAATATGACCTGAGCAACTCGCCGGAAGCAAAATGCGCGGAGAAAAATGAACGCATGCAGGAACAGCTCCGGCTCGCCTACGTCGCCCTCACCCGCGCCAAATTCCGCTGCGCCCTCTTCTGCGGAATCCACAGTCGGAATCAGCAGGAGGATTCCCCGGTCGAATGGCTGTTCCGTATGAAGGACGCCGGTCCGGATGAGTTGAAGGACTGTGCCGGATGCACCCAGGCCAGACGCGATCTGCCGCTGGAAATCCCCCCCGAAATGGCGGAACCGCTCCCGCCACTCACCGACGCGATCTATCAACCCGAGGCAGAACCGGCGACGGAACCGGTTCTCGCGGAGTGGGAGAGCGCCGTCACCGCCGACTGGATCTGCGCGAGCTACTCGAAACTCAAGCCGGCGGACGACACCCCCGTTCCGCCGCTGGAAAGTCCGGCGGCCGACTATGATGACGAACTCCCCGGCGACACCCCGGCGGAGGAGGCGGACGACACCGGTCCTTTCGCCCTCCCCGGCGGAAAGGAGGCGGGGAACGCCATCCACAAGACTCTCGAACTCATAGACTTCGCCGCCGGCAGGGAGGCGGTGCGCAACGCGGTGACTCCCCAGCTGGAAATCCACGGTCTGCTCCGCGACCCCGCCCGGCGCGACACGGTGATCGAATCGGCGACGGAACTCATCTGCAACGCGCTCCATTCGCCGCTCCCAGCGGGAGACGGCGAATGCTTCACCCTCGCGGAAGTTCCGGCGGACAAGCGGCTTTCGGAGCTGGAGTTCACCTACGCCTTCCACCGTCCCTTTACCACTGCCGACCTCAAACGGCTGCTCGCCGGATTTCTCCGCGAACGGTTCGGCGCGGTCGAATATCCGGAGTGGGAACGGGCGGTCTCCGGCGGATTTCTCAACGGACTGATCGATCTCGTCTTCGAACACCGCGGCAAATTCTACATCGTCGACTGGAAAACCAACCGCGCCGGCAACGACCTCGCCAACTTCTCGCCGGAACGACTCCGCAGCGAAATGTGGCACACCTTCTACTTCATGCAGTATCTCATCTACACCGTCGCCTGGGTCAAATACCTTCGACAGCGTCTCGGCCGTTTCGAGGAAACGGACTACCGCGACCGCTTCGGCGGCGTGTTCTATCTCTTTCTGCGCGGCCTCTCACCGGAAGTCCCCGGCCGCGGCGTCTACTTCGACAAACCGGAGTTCCGGCTGATCCGGGAACTGGAGGCCGTCATCGGGTAACGTATGAATCAGAACATCGCCGCACTCTCTTCCCAACTGACCGCCACCGGCGAATTCAAGGCGATCGATCTCGAATTCGCCGCCGGAATGCTCCGGCTCTGCGGCGCGGATTCCGCCCCGGCGCTCTTCCTCGCCGCCGCATTCGCCTGCCGGGCGGTCCGTTCCGGACACAGCTGCTGCCTGCTTGAAGAGTGGGCAGGAAAAAGCCTCCAGCCCGCCACCGGCGCCCCCCTCCGGCTGCCCGGACTCGATGAATGGATCAACGCTCTCCAGTCTCCGGAATGCGCCGCCGCATTCCGCCGAACCACCGGAAATATGGAGACCCCGCTACTGCTCGACAACGGCGGACGGCTCTATCTGCAGCGTTACTACCGATGTGAATCGGTCGCCGCAGCAGAGATTCTCCGGCGCCACCGGAGGAATCCCGCCATCCCGGAACTTCCCGCCGGACGGCTCCCCCGGCTGCTGCGCAACTTCCGCACCGCCCCCCCGGGGGAACCGGACTATCAAAAAATCGCCGTCTGCGCCGCGCTCGCCAACTCCTTCACCGTCATCACCGGCGGCCCCGGCACCGGCAAAACCACCGTCGTCGCCGCTTTGCTCGCACTGGAGCTGGAACGCGACTCGGAACTCCGGATCGCCCTCTGCGCCCCCACCGGAAAGGCACAGGCCCGTCTGCACGAATCTCTCCTCCAGGACGGCGCAAAACTCGAACTAGACGATCACCCGGAAATCCGGCGGAAACTCGCGGAACTTTCCACCTCGACCATCCATTCTCTGCTGCGTCCCGATTTCGAAACCGGCGGCTTCCGCTTCAACCGCGAACATCCCCTGCCCTGTGACCTCATCGTCGCTGATGAGTGTTCGATGATTCCGCTCTCGCTGATGACCGCACTCCTCGAAGCGCTCAAGCCGGACGCACGAATCGTTCTGCTCGGCGACAAGGACCAGCTCGCCTCCGTGGAGTCCGGCGCCGTACTTGCCGACCTCTGCGACAGCGCCGAACGCAACGCCTTTCCCCGGGAGATCCGCCGGTTCGCCGAACTTCAGACCGGCGTTCTCCCCGCCCCGATCACCGACAGACTTCCGCTCTCCGGCGCCGTTGTCGAACTCGTCCGCAACCACCGCTTCGCAAGCGCTCCACAGATCGGCAGAATCAGCGCCGCCATCCGGAACCTCGCCGACGGAAAAGCAACGGAACTCGCCGCCGAAATCGCCCGGCTCGACTGCCCGGATTTCCGTACCCGGCCGCTCTCCCTGGCCTCCTTCGAAGCAGAACTCGCCGCCGAAATCGAACGGCCGGAATCGAACGGTGTTGCTTTCCGCGACTTAAAACAACTCGCCGACGTCGGCGGAGATTCCGCGCTGGCAACCGCCTTCCAGCTGCTCGACGCCTTCCGCATCCTCGCCGCGGTGCGCAAGGGGCCGTTCGGAGTGGAACAGCTCAACGAACTCATGCGGCATCTCACCGGACTTACTGCGGATTACGCACCGGGACTGCCGCTGATCATGCTCCGAAACGATCCGGCAACCGGACTCAGCAACGGCGACATCGGCATCGTCTGGCACTCCGCCCGCCATCCCGGCGGCATCGAGGTCCGCTTCCCCGGCCGGGAGAACGGATTCCATCCGGTCGAGCTGCCGGAACATGAGTGCGTCTTCGCCATGACGATCCACAAGTCGCAGGGGTCGGGATTCGACCGGGTTCTGCTGGTGCTGCCCGATCAGGAGTCGCCGGTCCTCACCCGGGAACTGCTCTACACCGGCATCACCCGCGCCCGAAACCGCGTCGATCTTTGCGCGGAAGAATCGATCATCGCCGCCGCGCTCGCCAACCGGACCCTCCGTCGTTCCGGCCTCGCCGCCCGGCTGGCCGAACACGCCGCCGGTCTTCAATAGCTCCGGCGACAGCGGGCCGCGCTGAGTGCGATCCCCAGCATCAGACAACAGCCGATCAAGGAACTGCCTCCGTAACTGATCAGCGGCAGCGTCAGCCCGGTCGGCGGCAGCAAACAGAGATTCACGCTGATGTGCACCAGCGACTGAATGCCGATCAGCGCCGCCGCAGACAGTATGTAGAGCCGGGCGTCGGACTCCAGATCGAATCGGTTCGCCAGCACCGCCAGCGACGCGATCAACAGGGCGAATCCGAGAAAAACCGGCAGCGTACCGAAGAATCCCAGCGTCTCCGCCATCGTCGCAAATGCCGAATCGTTGTAGGAGAGCGGCAGATAGGCGTTGCTCCAGACGGCGTGCCCGAGCTTCTCCCCGAAAAACCGCCCGCGCGCAATGGCCAGTTCAAACTGCCGGATATGCCAGCCGCTGCCCAGGGGATCCAGCTCCGGCTGAAACAGACCGGTGATCCGTCGCCAGGCGTAGGGGTGACTCCAGACGAAAAGCGCAGCAGCAGCAGCAGCGCCTGTAAAGAAAATCAACAGATTGCGAATCCGCCCCCCCGCGAGAAAATAGACCGCGGCAAATCCGGCCAGATAGATCGCCGACGTCCCGAAATCCGGCTGAAGAAAGATCGGCGTCAGCCAGAGCGACGCAACCGCCAGCGCCCCCCAGAAACGGAGACTCTCCGACCGCAGCGAACTCATCGTCACAACAAGAGAGAGCAGAAAAATTCCCTTGGCCGGTTCCGTCGGCTGAAGACTGAACGCACCGACCCGGAACCAGCCGCACATGCCGTTCACCCGCACCCCCGCCAGCGGCAGGATCAAGAGCGGCAGAAAGAAGAGCAGCGCCAGCACCCAGACCTGACGGCGATAAAATTCAAACGGAATACGGGCGGCAGCCAGCATCACCACCATCCCGGCCACCAGCGCGCCGAACTGCTTGCCAATCAACAGCGCAGTGGGAGCCGCAGATTGGGAGCTCGCAATGGTGAGCACACCCCACACCCCCAGCAGAAAGGCAACTCCCGCCGTCGCCATCGCAGCATTCAGAACACCACCGGCTCCCGGAGAATGCAACCGTCTGATCATCGTGCCGCCCTCCCGCGGCGCTCCAGCTCCTCCGCCGCGACATTCAGTTTGATATCCCGCCCCGGGACCGGATTTCGAAGCAGCTCCCAGCTTTCCGGAATCCAGTTCCGATAGCGATCGAGCAGAACCCGGAACTCCCCGGCTTTCCCACGCAACAGGGAATCGAATTCCAGCTCCAGCCCCGACTGCCCGACCAGCTCCCCCTCCAGCAGCATCACGGTGCCCAGGCGGCGGCGTATCCGCAGGGAACTTACCGTCATCCGTTCCCAGCGTTGCACGATTCGGAATCCCTTCCCCGCCTTTACCAGCGACTCCAGGCGCCGAAGCCGATCCGGAGAAATTCCACGGCAGAGCAGTTCCGCCTCGTCCGATTTCGCGACGGGCAGCGCCGCCTCCGGCACGATCCTCTGCAACTGCTGCAACACCCCCCCTTCCGGCAATTCCCCCCGTCGCCCCTGCCAGCACAGGTCAAAATATCGTTCACTCCACGCCAATGGAACTCCGTTGCAATCGAGAATCCGTCCGCGCGGCGCCGGAATCCGCCCGTGGACGCGGGCCAGTTTCTCCCCTTCGCGGATGTAACGCTCCGCAGCCGGCCCGGCCAGCCAGAATCCCCGCCCCACGGCGATCAATGCCCACAACGCCAGCAGCGAGAACAAAATCCACGCCCGTTTCCCGGAAACTGCCTCACGCCGCGGCTCCATCTTCTTCTACCTCCCCGTCCGCCGGAAACGCGGCGGCGGCAGCCGCCGGCTGGTGAAAAGCATCAGCGGAACCAGCAGCAGAAACATGATTCCGGAACCGAAAAAGACACCGCGTACACCGCCAAGCAGACTCGCTGTGAAGCCGCCGGAGAGCGCTCCGAGCATCCAGCCCACAGACTTGAAGCAGGCCGCCCAGCCGAAGAAACTGCCATGTTCCCGCTCCGGCGTCACCCCCGCCAACCAGGACTGGAGCAGCGGTTCGATTCCTCCCGCCGCCAGCACCATCAACGAACGCTCCACCAGCAACTGAATCACATCGGAACTGAAACTCTGCACGATCCGCATCGCTCCGGCAATGACGATCACCGCCGACGCCACCCGGATCAGCGACATCCGGTCAGCCAGATATCCAAGCAACAGCCCGGAGAGAATTCCCGCCAGAGAACAAAAACCGCTGATCCGCCCGCTCCAGCTCACCGCCTCCGGCGCGCCATGCATCACTTCACGCACCAGTATCGGCAGAAAAGGATTGTCGAACTCCCGCGCCAACCCCATGAAGACAAAGAGGATCAATAGATACCACACCAACCCGAAACGGGGCAGCCGCCAACGGATTCCGGCCAGGTGTTCCCGCATGCTCTCCCGGCGTTCGAAGTTCTCACGCACCCCAAGAAGCACCAGCAGGCCACTTACGAAAAGCAATCCCCCGCTGGCAAGAAACGCGGAGTGAAATCCGAAGAGCATCACATAATCACCCCCGAGAAACTGCCCCGCCATCATGCCACCGAAAAGCGCCGATGCGATCGTCCCGAGCGCGAAGGAACGGTGTTCCTTCGGCGTCGTGCTGATCAGCAGCGTCTGCGCCGCCGCCACCGTCCCGGTGAGCGCCCCGATGCCCAGCCGCAGCAGGATCAACCACTCCGGGGAATTCACCAGCGCCATCAGCGGCAGCATCACCGCGGCACCGAAGTTCGCCCGCAACAGCATCATCCGCCGCCCGTACACGTCGGCAACCATCCCCCAGATCGGTGCGAATATGCAGAAGGTGAGGTTCCCGGCGACGTTGAAGAGCGCCACGTACATGCTCAACTCATCGTCAGGAACCCCGAGACTGGAAAAATAAAACGGCATGAAGGTGTAGGCGGAACTGAACGACGCCATCGACAGAAACTGCGAGATCCAGATGATCGCCAGATTCCGTCGCCAGCTGTAACGGACCGCCGCAGCCGCCCCCATCCGGCTACCTCGCCCGGCCGCGCCCGGCCGCCCGGCGCAACAGCCGGGAGAGAAGCGCGTAGTTGAGCGGCATCACCATCGCCCAGACCCGGTCGAGGGATCGAACCTGACGGAACAGCGTCTCCGAAATCTGATTGTCCACCACCACCACCGGCAGCTCCCGCCGTCCGGCAGCCTGGCGAAGTCGCTCAACCAGCTCCGCCGGAGCACAGGATTTGAAGGGAGCAACCATGACAAATCCATCGTAGGAGACCTTCTCCACCGCAGCCACCATCGCATCGGCCGTATCCACCGCATCGACCGTGATCGCATCCGCGGCAAGCAGACGGGCAATGATCATCGCCTCGTCGGCGTTGTCGTCTCCCAGCAGAATCCGCAGCGGTACAGCCTCCCGCGTCTCCTCCGCACCATCCGGTCCGGACAGCATCCACGCATCCCCGCTGTTGCTCCGCCATCGGTCGCCCCCCGCGCCGACCTGCCCGGCTCGGCAATCCTTGCCGTCAACTTCCAGCCGAAGCACCGACCAGGAGTCCGGGGTGCTCCTCACCGTCAGACGCATCCCCGCCTTTGCGGCGATATCACGCACAAAACAGAGAGCAAGCACACTCAGGCTGCCGGGGTCCGGCAATGCGGTTTCTGTCTCCTCCTTCCGGAACTCCTCAAATTCCCGCGCAAGCTCTTCACGACAGGCCACCCGTCGTGTGTCACGCACATCAAACACCACCATGTGCCGCTCGCTGAAGCAGGAAAGCATCACCGTCTCCCCCGGCCCGGATGCCCGCCCAACCGCACGGATCAGCATAGTCATCAACTGAAAGAGCAGTTCACGATCGATCCGAACCATCGCCGGAGCACTGGCGGAAAAGCGGTTCACCAGCGTCATCTCCCGCGCCTGAAGCGACAGAACGCTCCGTTCCGAAAGCTCCCGCAGAAAATCCGCCGTGTCCACCTCCTCCAGATGAAGCATGCTCGGGCGCTCGCGGCCCAGCGCGCAGATGTCGATCAGCCGCTCCACCTGCCGGGAAAGCGAACCGACCCGCCCGTTGATTTTGCTCAAAAGCCCGAGCAGTTCCGCATTGTCCGCCGCCGGCCGCGACGTTTCCAGAAGCTGCTCCAGCACCAGGGAAAATCCCTTGATCAAACTGAGCGGCTGCCGCATCTCCGGAAGCATGCCGGTCAACAGCCGCAACTGGAGGGAGTCATGCCGCTCAATCTCCCGCCGCACTTCCGCTTCGCGGGAAAGGCTCAGTTTGAGCTTCCCCTGCAGATTCTGCTGCCGGTCGCGCAAAAAATTCAACGACGTAATCAGTCTGCCGATTTCATCGCTCCCGTTCCCGCCGACCGGCAGCACCGACGGCATCTCCCCCGCCGCAAGCCGGTCGGCAAACTCCGCCGCCTCCCGCACCGGACGCATCAGCCGGATCAGCACCACCGCCAGCACGCCCACCGCCGCCAGCAGCACCACAATACCGACCAGCCCGGCAATCGCCACTGTATCCGCCGGTTCGATCGTCTCGTCGCGATGGTGCAGCGCCGAAGTCAGCCGGCCGAGCGCCGGCAGTCCGAAAGCGATAATCCAGCCCGCTGCAACCATGCTGAATGCTCCTAGCACTGCCAGAATCGGAAAAAACTTTCTGCCGAATTTCATATCCTTCCCTTCAATTCACGCCGGAGCGGCGTCCCGCGCTTCAGACGTCCGTTTCCTCTTCGCTGAACTGCTTCAAGCACGCAATGACCTCGGCATAATCCGGTCGATCCTCCGGCGCGTAGCTCATCATCCGCCCGGCTAGCGAAGAGAGCTCCGGCGTAACCTCCGGATTGAGCTCCGCCAGCGACCGCGCCACCCCCGCCGAACGGCGATCGAGCAGCTCTTCCGGTTCACCGGTAATTCCAAACGGCGAAACTCCGCTCATCAGCTCATAAATCGTCACACCCATGCTGAAGATGTCGCCGCGAAAATCCTCCCCGCCGTACAGCAGCCGTTCCGGACTGACATACGCCGGACTGCCCCAGCCGTCGCACAAGGTGAGCGAATCGCCTTCATCCCGCACATCGGCCAGATCGAAATCCCCCAGCTTCGCCTCGTTCTCCGCCGATATGAGGATGTTGCCGGGCTTGACGTCGTGATGGACGATCTTCTCCCGCCGCAATGCGAAATCCAGCCCCTCCGTCACATTCCGCAGCCAGGCGGCAATCTGCCGGACTCCGGGCAGCCGTTCCTCCTTCTGCCACTGTTCCAGACAGCCGGACTCCATGTAACGCATCACCAGAAACGGACGCGCCTCATACACGCCGCAGTTGTAGATCGGAATGATTCCGGGGTGATTCACCCGGGCAACCAGACGAGCCTCCGCAAGAAAACGCTTCCCGCCGTCATTCGCCTCGCTTTCCGGATTGAGTATCTTCACCGCCACCCGGCGGGCCAGTTCCGGTTCGATCGCCCGGTAGACCGTGGACATTCCACCGTACCCGCAGATCTTCTCCAGCAAATACCGGTCGAACCGTTTCGGCACACGCAGCCGGGTCCCGCACTCCGGACACGGAAAGTAGGAGAACGGCTCCAGCTCGGAAACGTCCAGTTTCGCGTGACATCCGCGGCAGTAGACCTTCAACGGTTCCGGTGCGGCCATGGTCACCCCACCCTCCTGACCGAATGATCCTCACCGCACAGCTCAAAAGAGCCGAGCGGAGCGTCCTGCTCGATGATCCCGAATTCGATGTCGGTTCTCCCCAGCTCCGCCAGCCGCGCTTCGAACAGACGGCGCACCAGCTCCACGGAGTTGCATTCACTGCTCAAATGAGCGAGCAGCAGCAGCCGGGTCCGGGCCGTCAGCAGCGTTCCGAGCGCTTCACAGGCGGCGACATTGTCCAGATGACCGTGCCGACCGAGAATGCGCCGTTTGAGATAGAGCTGCCGATCGGAATCACGCAGCATTTGAAAATCATAATTGCTCTCCAGCACCAGCGCGTCACAGTCCTCCAGACGTTGCATGGCGAGCATGTTGACGTTGCCGAGATCGGTGGCGATCCCGATCTTCACGCCCTCGCGCCGGACGACGAAACCGACCGGCGCAACCGCGTCATGCTGCACCGCAAACGGCTCCACCTCAAATCCCCCGATTTGAAATTCACACCCCGGCTCAAACTCAAGCACCCGTCCGGGCAGTTTCCCCCGCCGCCGCAGATACTCCGCCGTCGGTGACGCCGTGCAGAGCGGAATGTTCAGTTCATCGCAGAACACCCGGCACCCCCGGGAGTGATCATCATGCTCGTGGGTGAGCAGAGCCGCACGCAGCCGGCACGGATCCAGACCGAGCCGCTCCATCCGGGTCCGGACTTCCCGGCGGGAGAATCCGACATCGACGATCAGCGCCCCGTCCGGAGACGAGAGGACCAGAGCATTCCCCCGGCTCCCGCTGCCCAATGCGCTCAAACAGACCATTTTCCCATTCTTTCCATCCAGTTCCGCCCGAAAACGGGGCGAAACCGAAAAAAATTCCGAATTTAAATCAAAACGACTGGAAAAAAACCGTTTTGAAATTTAAATTCTATCCTGACAAAAAGCAAATGAAATTCCCCGCATTCCGGCGGGTTTTCACGATATTTTCAATAATATACACCGATGTCCGCAAATCAACAAACTCTATCGACCTCGCTCCGGCAGGAGCAGCAGCTCTCCGCGCGCCAGCTCCAATCGCTGGAACTTCTCAACCTGCCGCTGCTCGACCTGGAGGAACGGCTGACGCAGGAACTCGCAGCCAATCCCCTCCTGGAAGCGGAATCCGATGAAGAATGGCAGGAACCGGCCCCCGACCCGGCTCCCGATCCGGAACCGGAGGATGAGGCCACCCTCGACGAACGCGCCGCGGAATCCGAGGAGTGGGCCGACGAACTGCCGATGCCCCCCGGCACCGAAGAGAGCGGACCTTCCGGCGAACAGCGGGAGTATATGCTCAATTCGCTCGCCAGCACCCCCTCCCTTCAGGAACAGCTCAGCGCAGAACTTGCGATGACGCCGCTGCCGCCACGCATCCGCCGCCTCGCCGAAGAGGCGATTGGCAGCATCGACGACTCCGGCTACCTGCGTACCACCGCCGCGGATCTGGCCATGTGCTCCAACGCCACTCTGGAAGAGGCGGAAGCGGCGATTCACGCCATCCAGCAGTTCGATCCGCCGGGCGTCGGATGCCGGAACCTCGCCGAATGCCTGCGGCTCCAGCTCGAACGAAAAGGCGCACTCACCCCACTTCTTTCGGAGATCCTCGATCACCACCTCGACGAGATCGCCCGCAACCGACTTCCACAACTGGCCAGAACGTTACACATCCCGCTCGAAGAGCTGAACGCGGCTCTTGCAGAGCTGCGCAAGCTCAATCCGTTCCCCGGTTCGGCACTCGCCTCCGGCCCCTCCGAATTCGTCCTGCCGGAGGTGGCGATCGTCCGCAAGGAGGACGGCGATTATGAAGCGGTTCCGCGTCGAAACGGCATGCCGAAACTCTTCCTCGCCGAACGCTATCTCAAACTGCTTGAAACTCCGGAACTCTCCCCGGAAGACCGCACCTATCTGCGGGAAAAACTTCAGCAGGCACGCGAACTCATGCGCGCGCTCGACCTCCGCCAGAGCACCATCATGCGGATCGCGGAAGTGATCATCCGCACCCAACGGGACTTTCTCGACCGCGGCGTCGAACACCTGAAGCCGCTGACCATGAAGCAGGCCGGGGAAATGCTCGATCTGCACGAGACCACCGTCAGCCGCGCGGTAGCCGGCAAGTTCGTCGAAACCCCGCAGGGAACATTCCCCTTCAAGTATTTCTTCACGGCGGGATTCACCGGCGAAGACGGCCGGGAACTTTCCAACCGGGCGGTGATGGAAAAAATCCGCGAGCTCATCGATCAGGAAAATCCGGCAAAACCGCTCTCCGACGAACAGCTCGCGCAGCAACTCAAGGCGGAAGGTCTCGCCGTCGCCCGGAGAACCGTCGCCAAATATCGCGAACAGTTGAACATCCCCTCATCCAGTCTGCGGCGGAAACACCTCTGAGCCGCCCCGGCGGTTCAGACGGTTCTGCAAACCAGCGACGCGGCGTAGTCACTGAGCGAATTGTCCCGCGCCCCCATGATGACGATAAGATCGCCGGGCCGGGTCGACAGCAGCAGAAAGTCGGTCAATGTCTCCCGGTCCGGAAAGGTCATGAACCGCTCCGGGCGGCGCGACGCGGCCCTCCACTCCCGGCACACCTCCTCCGCGGTCGGCTTGAACGAGGTGGTTCCTCCCGCATAATAAGGCGGCAGAAGAATAAACCGGTCACGGGCGCGCAGCTCTCCCTCCAGATCGCGATAAAGTTCATCGCGCATGAAGTCGAACGGTTTGAAGCCGTGCGGCTGAAACACCGCATAGAGGTCGCCGGAAGTTAGTTCGCGCATCGCCCGCAGGCAGGCGAGAATCTTCTCCGGATTGTGCGCGTAATCATCGTAGACCAGCGCACCGGAAGGGGTGGTTCCGGCGAAATCGTTCCGCCGCCATACCCCGTCGAACCGCTCCAGCGCGTCGAGCACCTCCTCGCCGTCGAAGCCGATCATCTCCAGCAGCGCGTCGATCGCCAGTGCGTTCATCGCAGTGTGGAATCCCCCCTGCGGCAGGGCGAGACGGCGGCCGCCGGTGAACTCCGCCAGCGGGGTGCGGCTCTCGATCCGGCACTCTTCGGCACGCAGACCGTAGATGGAGAGCAGATTGGTCGCCCCTTCGGCATCGAGCGCGGCACGGTCGCCGGTGGGCGCGATTCTGGCACGGCGGCCGTGGCAGTAGATCGCCTCGGCCCGGGTGGCGATCCGGTAGTCGAGCACGGCATAGCGGGAATCCGGACGCGGCTTGGCATCGATGATCCGCACCCCCAGCTTCTCCGGCAGCCGCTCCTTCACCGCTTCATAAACGCCGCGCTCCAGCACCGCTCCTTTCCGGACATGGCCGAGGAACTCGGCGAAAACCCGCGCCAGTTCCGCCTTGTCGTAGTGATCGGTTCCCATATTGAGGATGATCGCATAATCGGGGGAGTAACGCACGAGACTCTTGTCACTCTCGTCCGCTTCATAGACGAAATATTTTCCGCTTCCGGGCCGGTAGTTCCCGGCGAAGCGCCCTCCCCGGAACCGCTTGATCAGCGCCCCGTCCAGGCAGCACGGATCGGCGCCGAGATTGGTCAGCGTTTCCGCGAGGTAGGCGGTGACGGTGCTCTTGCCGCAGCTGCCGGTCACCGCGACGGTACAGCCGAAATCCGCTTCGCGAATCACCCGTTCGAGCAGTTCGGAACGGTGGAGCCGGGGAATTCCCTCCCCCGCGATGAAATCGGGATTATCCTCCTCGATCGCCGTGGAGTAAACCAGGAAATCAGGACGGGAAGCGCGAATGCCCGAACCATCCTGCGGATAGATCTTGATTCCCTGAAGCTTCAGCGCGTCGATAATCCGGCGGTTTTCCGGGCGGTCGGCGCCGCGGTCGCTGCCGGTAACCAGATATCCGTTGTCGGCACACATCGCGGCCAGACCGCTCATGCCGATGCCGCCGATGCCGATGAAGTGCAGGTGAGTCATCGTTTCCCTCCTGTGAATGCGGTATGAAACAGATTCCGGCGGCATGGCAAACGGTCTCTCATGGTGTTTTCCTCGATTGTTTTCCCCGATTGTCCAGCAACGCCGGATCGGGCTGAATATTCAGATGGCGCAGCACACGCGTCATGGTGGATTTGAAGGTCGGAGCCGCAACAGTCGCGGCATAGTAGGCGCCTTTCGGTTCATCCACCGTCACAAGCATAACCAGCGCGGGAGAACGGGCGGGAACGAATCCGACGAAGCTGGAAAAATATTTGCCGGAGGCGTACCCCTTGCCCGGAATGTATTTACGACTGGTTCCGGTCTTTCCCGCCACCTCGTAGCCCGGAATCGCCGCCCGGACCGCGGTCCCGCCCGGCTGAGTCACGCGGATCATCATCTCTATGAGCTGCCGATGCGCTTCCGGGTGATCGAAGACCGGAACCGGCTTCGGAATCGGCATCTGCGCAACCGCCCCGGTTTCCGGATCGACGATGCGGTCAATCAGCCGCAGTGTCGGCATCTTCCCGCCGTTCGCCAGCGCACAGTAGGCGCGGAGCATCTGAAGCGGCGAAACCCGAACCCCGTAACCGATCGGGAAACGGGTGATCGAAAGACCGTCCCACCGACGCACCGGCAGCAGCACTCCGCTGGTCTCCGTCGGAAACGGCAGACCGGTTTTCTTTCCGAAGCCGAACAGCTTCAACGCATGGTACACCCGCTGTTCGCCGAGCATCATCGCCACTTTCGCCGTGCCGACGTTGCTGGATTTCTGAATCACTCCGGCCACAGTCAGTTTGTCGTAGGGATGAGAATCGCGCAGCACTCGGCCCAGATAGACCCACGCTCCTTTGTCACAGTCGATCACCGTGTCCGGAGTGACTACGCCCCAGTCGAGCGCCTTGCCGATGGTGAAGGGCTTGATGATCGATCCGGGTTCGAATCCATCCTCGGCGATACGGGTGCGCACCGCCGCGGGCGTATAGGTGGAGCGAATGTTCGGATTGAAGGTAGGCCGCTGGGCGATGGCGAGGATGTTGCCGGTTTTCGGATCGGCGATCGCGGCGTAGAGCGTGGCAGGATTCCACTTGGCGTAGGTGGCGTCAAGCTCCTCCTCCAGAATCGCCTGGATCGGTTCCCGGATCGTGAGGCAGATGTTCCGCCCGTCGCGACTCTCCTTGATCAGTTCGTGGAGTCCGTAGGAGAGCGGCAGTCCGTCGAGCGTACGCTCATACCGCTCCTGTCCGGTATCGCCGGTCATCTGCCGGTTCAGCTGTTTCTCCAGGCCGATCTGCGGCACATCGCTGTCATCGACCACATTGGTGTAACCGAGCACATTCGACAGCATCGCGCCCTTCGGATAGGTGCGCATGTAGCCATCCCGGAAAAAGAGCGCGTTGATCCGATTGATCCGGACCTGCGCCCGGATCTTCGCCGCTTCCTCAAGCGATGCGCGCTTCTCGATCACCGCATAGCGGGAGGGAACCATTACCGGAGTGCCGTCCGGATTGGTGAGCACCTCCCCTTTCGCCCCCCGCTTCGGACGCAGCGGATTGAGCCGTTTGTAGAAATAGTTGTAGTCGCGTCCGAGATGTTTCGCAAGAATGAATGCCAGCTTGCGCCGCTGAGCCTCGCCTGTGAGGTTGCCGGGATCCGCCGTGATGGCGACGCAGGGGCTGTTGCTGACCAGCAGATTCCCTGACGCATCGAAGATCTCACCGCGCTTGCCGCTGGTCACGCGGGTCGCGGTGTACCGGGCACGAGCCTTCTTCAGATACTCGTCGTGAGACTCCACCTGCACAATGTAGAGGCGGGTGATCAGGTATCCGGCCACCGGCACCAGCGCAAGAACAGCCGCCAGCTTCATGCGGAAGCGGATGCTGTCATTGCTGCTCAACATGGCGACGACCCGTGATGTTGCTGCCTGGCGACGGCGATCAGTTCCGCGCCGAATTCGTCCGTCGGACGGCCGGCGCGGCGGAGGCCACCGATTCCAGCGGCATGCGGGCCGCCTGCACCGGCGACAGAATGGCGATTTTGCTGACCTGACCGGGCGCAGCCTCATGAAGCCGAAGATCGAACCGCGCAATCATCGCACGGATGTGCGGCCAGGCACTGAGCTGTTCTCTGCGGATGCGCAGCTGGGCGATCTCCCGTTCGGTCTGGTGCAGCTCCCGCTGCGTCCGCCGGATGGCGCGCTCGGTTTCGGTGATCTTCTGATTGAGAAAAATATAGGTATTGAGCAGCCCGGCCACCGCGGCGACAACAAACGCAAAGCGGAAGACCGCCGCCAGTTTTCCTCCCGGCGATCCCTGCTGAACGGGGCGGCTCTTGCGAACACACTTGTTTTTTCCGGGTTGAATATTCATGCCGTATTCTCCTGTCTGCTGCTCTATCTTATCGTTTTCACTGCGATTTTCTCTGCTGCGCGCAAGCGGGCCGGCGCTGAGCGACGGTTGCTTTCGAGCTCGTCCGGCCGCGCAGTGACCACCTTGCGGGTCAACACCCGCAGCGAAGGAGTCGCGCCGCAGACGCAGACCGGCAGTCCCGGTGGACAGGTGCACTCCGCCGCCGCATCCCGGAAAAAGTTCTTCACGATCCGGTCCTCCAGCGAATGGAAACTGATCACCGCAATACGTCCGCCGGTCCGCAGCATCTCCACCGCCTCCGGCAATGCACGCTCCAGCTCGCCCAGTTCGTCGTTGACGAAAATCCGCAGCGCCTGAAACACCAGTGTCGGCGACGGCAGCTGCCCCCGCTTCGATTTCCCCAGCACGTCGTCGCACAACTTCACCAGGTCGGAAGTAGTTGCGAACGGCTTCTCCTCCCGCCGGGCGACGACCGCCGCCGCCAGACGACGCGCAGCGGGCAACTCGCCATACTCGCGGAACACCCGCGTCAGCTCCTCTTCGCTCCCTCGATTGAGGAATCGGCTCGCCGTGAGCGCCTCCCGCCGGTCCATGCGCATGTCGAGCGGCCCCTCGACCCGCCACGAAAATCCGCGCTCCGGCTGATCCAGCTGCGGAGAAGAAACGCCGATATCCAACAGGATGCCGTCCACCTCCGTCCAACCCTTTTCGCGCGCGAAAAGGGCAAGTTCCGAATAACTGCCGCGCACCAGAGTCACCCGCTCCTTCGCAAAGGCGAGCGTTTCGGCCGCTTTCTCCAGCGCGGCGTCGTCACGATCGATCCCGAGCAGTTCCAGCCGCGGATAACGTTTCAGCAGCTGCGAACTGTGGCCGCCGCCGCCGACCGTGCCGTCGATCAGCCGTGCCGGAGCATCCGGAAACACGAGGTACTCCATCACCTCCCGGCTGAGCACCGGTACATGTTCAAATTCTCCGCTCACGCCTCACCTCTTGCCCAGAATGCCGCCCAGCAGTCCGGCAATATCGCCGGAGTCGTCGCTGACCTTCTGAATCTCATCCAGATACATATTCAAGCTCGCCTCGTCGTCCGGAACCACCCAGTTTTCCGGAGCGGTCAGCCGGATGTGGGTGACCGCCCCGATCAGTTTGAGCTGCGTCCCGACGCCGATTTCGTCGAGCATCTTCCGGTCGAGTGCAATCCGCCCCTGCTTGTCACAGCGACACTGCCGCGAACGCGACCCCAGATAGGCAAATGCCATCTGCATCTTCGGATTGGCGATCGCCAGCTTCTTCGCTTTTTCGACAAATTCAAGAAAGGTCTGAATCGGCAGCAGCACCAGCGCCTTCCCGCGCGCGGGAATGAGCACCAGCTCGGTACTTCCCTCCCGGTTCCGCCAGTCGCTCGGCAGCGAGACCCGGCACTGGGCATCCAGCGTGTGGTCATACTCCCCGAGAAACAATCCCTGGAACAGTGTTGTCGCGTCAGATGCCATCCCTAATCATCCCTAATTATACCTATCTACACCTATTTTACTACAAAAACTCACTTTTGCAACTCTGAAACCGGATTTTTTGCCTCTTTTTTTCGTCCGGGCGTCCTTTTGGCGAAAAAGAGCGGCGCCGCCATTGAAAAAAACCGTTCGAGGAGTTAAATTGGACTCATGTCATTGCGGCAACCAGAGGACGGCGTGAATGAATTTCAAACGGCTCGGACCCCCCGGAACTCTTCCGCTGATTCTGCTCGGCGGACTGCTCCTCTTCTACACCTGGGCCCTGCTGCACTACCTCGTGCCGGTCACCGGCGGCACCGACCAGAACGGCTATCACACCTGCGCACGAACCTTCAATCTGGAGGGGAAGTTCTACCGGAAACCGATCGATAAACTCGAATTCATCGGTTCGATGTGGGTGGTAAACGACAGAGGAGAATTCTACCCGAAATATCCGCCGCTCTACCCGCTGCTGGCCGCCGGAATGAATGCGATGCTCGGACCGGGCGGCGGATTTTACGCGACCTTGTGGGGCGCGGTTCTCGCGGCGGCCGGAATCTTCGTGCTCGCCCGCTTCTTTCTCGGTCCATGGTACGCACTGCTCGCGGCGGCGGCGGCCGTCAGTTCGCCGGTTCTTTCCGGCCTCGCCGTCACCAAGAACTCCCATACGCCAAGCCTCGCACTCTTCGTATGGGGAATGGTTGCCTTCTTCGCGGCCCTCACACCGAAAAGAGAGCAATGGTTCCGCATTCTGCTCGCGGCCGTCTCCGGTTTCCTGATCGCCTACTGCACGGGAATTCGCTACACCGACTTTCTGCTGATTCTGATACCGGCGGCAGCGGCGTTTCTCTTCGCACGGAAGAGGAGGAGGCGGAATCTGCTGATCGGTCTTGCGGCGGGAGCGGCACTTCCTTACGGCGCGCTGGCACTCTTTCATTGGCACGCCTACGGGGCACCGTGGCGGAGCGGTTATTCGCTCACCGACGAGTCGAGCGCCTTTGTGCCCTCCTTCATTCTCGACAATCTGCGGGTCTATGTGCCGGAGTTCTTCATTTCGGTGATCGGTCCGCTCGGAGCGTTCGCCCTGCTCTTCCGCCGCGTCCGCTGGAGGCGGCTCCTCTTCTGGCTGGTCTGGCTGCTGCCGACCTTCGTGCTTTACCTCATGTACTACTGGGCCCCCGAGAGCGGCGGCACCGGCGCAATGCGGTTTCTGGTGCCGCTGATTCCGGCGGTGATTCTGCTCTCGCTGCTCTCGCTGCGGTGGGTGGTTCGCCGTCTGCCCGGACGTCGGCTCGCCGCGCTCTCCCTTCTCGCCCTCGCCGTGGTGCAGCTCACCTGGGGACTGGTCGGCTCGGCAAAACTGTGCGAAAAGAAGGCAATTGCCGACTTTCAGCATCTGGTCCGGCTGGAAGTGATCCGCAACCGGATACCGGAAGGCGCGGTCATCATTGCAAACTCCGGAATTCTCAACGAACTCGACTTCGAACGGCGCTGGCAGCTCTACCCATCTTACATCCTGAATGTCAAGCAGATTCGGGATACGATCGATCGTTCTCTCAACGCGCAGGCGGCGGGGTTGCAGAAGGCCAGAGCCATCGAACTGCGCGACGAACTCGGTGGCCTCTCCTACGGAAAACTGTATGAGAAACTGCGAAACTTCTTCGAAGCAAAAAGGAACGCGGGCCATCCGGTCTACTTCATCGGCCGGACCTGGGAGGCGAACTCCTTCCGCCGCGCCTTTCACCGCCATTTTGAACTGGAGGAGCTCGGTCTGATCACCGGAGATCGACCGGCGCACTTTCTGGTACCGATCCAGCGCAGCGCCACCCGCTTTCTACCGGACAAACCCACCGTGCCGATGCAGTTGGGCGAGATCGTCAAGGTCGGCTCCCGCAGGAAAAAGGTCCTGCCGCTGAGCGACTCCGAACGGGTTCTCCAGCAGGAACGGCGAGAGATCATGGAACGGCTGACTCCCGACAACAATGCGGAGATCCGCCGCGATCTGGAACGGCTAGAATCAATCCGCGACGAGGTGCAATCACTCCGTCGCGCCGCCGCCGAAGCCAAACGACGCGCAGAACTCCGCCGCAAAGCGGCAGAAAAACGAAAAGCCGAACTTCAACGCAAGGCGGAGGCTAAGCGCAAGGCAGAGGCTAAACGCAAGGCGGAGGCTAAGCGCAAGGCGGAGGAGGCGAAAAAGAAGAAGCAGAAGCCGTCTCCGGCAGCGGAGAACGGCGGGGAACTCCATCCATCGCAGCGATAACCCGCTGCGATGGACGAATGGGAAAGGGTTCACCGCTCCCCGCCCGTTCCGGAGATCAGCAACCCGAAGAGGAAGCGGTTTCGCCAGTTCTCCGGCCCGCCGTTCCAACACTGCTGCGAATGGCGCCGCTCACCGTCCGAATCGTCCACGGCGACATCGAATGCCAGAGTGCCCGGCGATTTCCGCCCGAGATTCTTCCACGGAATCCGGATGGTCGCTGCAAAATCCGCTCCCGCGTCCTGCAGCGACCAGACAATTCCCTCCAGATTCAGATTCGGACTGCCGGTCAATGCCTCGGGGAGGCCGTTCGACGACTTCGGCACCAGAAACAGCCGGAAACAGGCGTTGGTATACGCCTCCCGGTCAAGCGCCCGGAAAGGCTCCATATCCAGAAAGATTTCCACGCCGTCGCCGCTCCAGGGAGCATCTTTCACCCGCCCGCCGCGCCGGTCGTCGCGCACCTGAATCTGAAACTCCAGAAACTCCGGAGTGGTCCGCACCTGAATTTTTCCGTTTTCGCCAACAGCGAGCGTCTCCCCGGAGCGGCAGATTCTGCCGGATATCGGTCGAACGAAAAAGGATTGGACTCGTTCCCCATCCGACACGATGACGCGGAGTTTCTCCTGCCGTTCCGCGGGCGCCGGAAATAGAACCGTCCGGATCTCCTGTGGCTTCAGCTCCAGCCTCTGTGCGGGAGCGCCGGGAATCCGTATCGCCGGCCTCTGATTCTCGCGGGTGTTGTTTTCGATCTCGACCGCCAGCACAGACGCTCCGCCCTTCCGGGAATACCGGGCGCCGGCAACCTGAAACTTCCGGTGCGGCACGACTTTGAGCAGATTCCAGTCAGGCCGTTTCTCTTTTCCCTTCAGATAGACCGGGTTGTTGTCGATCAGGATCTCCCGGCCGGCAACCGGATTGCCGAAGAGATCGTACGCATATACCCCCTCCGGCAGAACCAGCGTGAAACGTTCTCCCCGTTTCAGTGCCCAGCACGCCAGCAGGGAGTTCCCGTGACGGTCCTCGTAGCGCCAGAGGCTCAGTCCACGCAGCAGATCCCATTTTCCCAGTCCGCGGCCGCATTCCAGAAAACGGGCGAACGCATTGGTCGCGACCGCGTATTCATTGGGCAGGAAGGTGGACGCGGCATAGGAGGTCCATTGGTAGCCCGGTCGGAGGTCAACCCCGATCATGCGCGGCGCCCACACCGGAATGCTCTGCGCCAGCCCCGCCCCGAGATCGATCAGGTAGCGGCGAACCAGGTTGCCGACCGGGAATTCGCTCTGCTCCGCCACCGGTTTGCTCAACCCCTCCCAGTCCTGGATGAAATAGAGTTCGGAATTCCACACCGGCAGCCCCGGACGGTATTTCCGCACAATGGCGGCAACCTGCCGGATCTGCTGTTCCGCCGGGACCGGCGCGTCATCCAACTGGGCGTTGTAGGGATGGAACGAAACGGCGTCGGCGTATTGAAACGCCCCCAGACTGCCGCACTCTTCCAGAAATCGGCCGAGATCACCGTTCAAATCCCCCGTGGCGCAGAAACCGACGACGGTGCAGGAGGGATTCGCCTTCTTCGCCGCCCGGTATGCCCGTTTCAGATATTCCGTGTACTGTTCCGGAGTGAGAAAGAGATTGGGTTCGTTGATGATCTCGCAGCACTGAATGTCATCTTTGTAACGTGCCATGAATTCATAGACGAATTTTTCCCACAGATCGGGCGGCGGGAGAATCCGCTGAAAGATTCCGCTGACCCGGATGCCGGTGTGTTCGCTCGCCTTCCGGAGCCAGGAACCGGCGATCTTGTCGTGGTCCCGGGCGACGAATTCCATACTGCCGAGCCGCGGCAGGATGTCGAGACCGTTCCTGCGGGCCCGCCGGATGACATTGTCGGTGGCCCTCCAGTCGTAGCTGCCGCGTTCCCGTTCGATCCTCCACCAGGCGAATAGGCCGTCGTCGTGAAGACGGATCGCTCCGAATCCGGCCTGACGGGTGCGGGCGAAGAATTCGTCGAGATTCATCCCACATGCGTTGAACAGCGGCTCCCGCGGCAATCCATCCGGCTCCGGCGGTTGAAACCGGGTGGCCGGCATGTGGAAGAGATGGCCGTTCACTCCTGCGGAAAATCCATCCCGGAATGAATATTTCTTTCTCGGCAGGCGGCCGATCACCGCGAACAACAGCGGCACCTCCCCGGTATCCATCCGCAGTTCAAAGGTTCCGTACCGGGTCAGCTTCACCGGAAAGATCAGGCTCCGGCTCTCCCCCGGCTCCAGAACGAATGTGAGCGGAGAAAGCATCTCCCGCCGCCGATAGAAGAGATCGTACAGAACCGGAACAATCCGGCGTTCCACCGGGCGGGAAGAGTAGTTCACCGCACTCACGGCAAATTGGTTCTCTCCGGGATGGCGGACCGGTTCACTGCGCACAAAAGCGAATTCCACTTCCGCGGCCGGAGCATACTCCCCCGGTTCCTCGGCGAACCGCATCGCGTCCAGCCACAGGGAATCGGCATTCCAGTTCAGGACCAGATTGCCGACCGGATTCGCTTCCGGAATGGCGGGAATGGGAAACGTGTACTTCCGCCACTCCGGCGAGACCTGAAACTCCGTCGCTTTATTCCACCAGTGATACCCTTTTGCATCACGGGTGCAGGAGCGCAGCATCAGTTGCACGACGGCAGGCTTCTCCGCCTTCATCCAGCAGGAGAAAACGTAACTTCTCCCCGGAATCAGCTTGACATCATGCGAGGAAAACTGCACGGTGTTCCCGCGAGGATTCGGGAAGTGGAGACTGTATTGCCCGTGAATCCGGGTCGAAGCGTCCCGCTCCGCCCGCACCGGAGTGAAGTCTGCGGCGGAATAGGGAATTCCGGCGGCGACGCTGTATTCCGCAGACCCCAGCTCAAAGCTGGAGTTTCGGAGCAGATTTTTCCCGGAAACGCTCCAGAACATCCCGGAGGCAAGAAACCAGAACAGAACTTTTCTCATCTTGAAAACCATCACGGAAGTTCTTCCAGATCAATGTCCTTCAACCAGAGCTCCTCCTGGCCGGCCGGGATGGAGAACCGGCATCCCAGCAGTCCTCGTTTCAACACGGGATACGCGTCAACCGCGGGGAGAGTGAATTCCAGCGTCTCCTTCTTCCACTCGCTCGAAACCGGTTTGGTCTGTTGAACCGACCAGTAGCGGGTATCGGGAAGCCAGCCGCCGTCCACGCCGACGCGAAAACGCCCCGGCGTGCCTTTGACCCAGAAGGACAGCCGATATTTCCGCCCCGGCTGGACCGGCAGCTCCACCGAACGCAGTTCGCGCGCCTCCTTCCCCCGGCTCAGAAACGCCATCCCCTCTTCGATGTGATCATCGGTCGGCACAATCCGGTGCGCCTCCCCCTTCATGGTACGGAACCCGGCAACTCCCTTCCCGGCATCCAGCCGGAACTTCCGGCAATCGGCCTCCGCCAGCAGCTCCAGGCGGGGGGCTCCAATCTGGAGCGTATAGGGGCTCTTCCCTTCCGCGATCAGCGTCAGGGGACAAGGTCCGTCGGCACGGAAATAACACACGGCGGAACTCCACTCCTCCGTCGCCGGATACGCGGCAACCGTCTCCTTGTCAATCCGAACCTTCAGCGGCGCTCCCGAACCTCCGGGAGTACGATACCGGAATTCCAACCGGCAGATCCCCGCTTTCGGAATCTTCAAATTCATCGTTACTGCGGACCAACCGGTAAAGCGGCACTCCAGCTGTTCCGGCGTCGCACTCCAGCCCTGCGGCATCTTCCACTGCGAAAAAGGATCCAGCGCAATCGGTTCCGCCGCGGCGAGCGCCAGCATCCACACGGTTCCGGCAACGATCAGTTTCTTCTTCATGAGAACGATTCCTTCCTTTTTTATTGTTTTTTCGTCCAGTTACTGTTGAAACGCTGTCGCCAGCTGACTGTCTCCACATGGCCGTCGATGAAGAGAACATTCAAATCCTTTCCACCGTGATTGAGGTAACCGGGCAAGGTCTTAAGTTCCGTTTCGGAGAGTTCCTTTCCCGGCAGATAACTGCCCGGCGTATAATCCGGGTAGCAGGAGTTCCGATGCGGCCCCCACAGCGTGCCCCACTGGAACAGCGAAACCTTCTCCAGCATCACCGCGCTTCCGGCGGCAATCTGCCCCAGTTTCCGCGGTACCCGCCCGCCGGTCTCGGTCTCCTGAATCGCCCCCCCCGCTTTCCCCAGCGTCAGAACGTAAGAAGAGATGTACGAGGCCTCTTCAAATGGAGCGATCCGGATTCCCGGACAGAAAAAAGCACCCGTCGGCTTTTTGAATTTATCCGGCCGGAATCGATCCTGGACCGGCGCAACCTGACTCACAGATTCATAATTGAGATCGACCGGGGAGCAATATTCCAGATTTTCACTGGCGTACTCGTGCAGCATCATCCCATTCTGCCGCAGGTTGGAAACGCAGGTGATCCTACGGGCCCGAGCACGGGAGGAGTTCAACGCAGGCAGCAGCAGGGAGGCAAGGATCGCAATGATTGCAATCACTATTAACAATTCAATCAACGTGAAATGTCTGTCCTGTCGCATACGCCCTCCTGTCTATCTGGTTGAATTGCCGACTCTGATATTCCATTGCAGCGAGGAGTCCTGCAACGAGGAATCCGTATGCCGCATTTCATTCCACAGTTGGTTCAACAATCGGGAAACGATGGCGGCAAACGGCTTTTCCGTCATCGTGGGATTCCAGTCGTAACTGGTGCAGCCGGTGATGAGCTGCAGATCCTGAGGGATCCGGATGCCATGGGAGACGGCGAATTCCCGAATACGGTCCGCCTGATTGAACCGGACCGCGGCGCCGTCGATCGAGCAATCCCGAAACAGGGCGGACAGCCGCTCCGGCGGAAGCTCCTCGTCGACGAGCAACTCCGGATTCGGAGCGATTCCCGCCTCCCGCAGCGCGGCAAAATATCCGTCATGACTGCGCTCCACGCCGGGACATTTTACAAAAAGGATCGACCGGCAGCCGCGATCCAGCAGAAACTTCGTCTTCTGATACCCCTCCTTGAAGTGGTCCATGTAGATGTAATTTCCGCACTCCGGCGGCACGCAGTCGAAAAAGCCGACGATCGGCAGAACCCCTTCCCGGTGAATTCGCTCAAACACCGCGATATGTCCGGGAGGCACCCCCAGCCAGACCAGACCGTCGAGGCCGCTGTTTACAATGTCGTTGTAAATCATCTCCGTGCCTGAAGTCATGATCAGCTGCACACAGGCGTCATGGCGGCGGATTTCCCGGAAGAACGCCTCCATGAAACAGGCGTCCTCCCGGTTGTAGAGCGCATGCATCCCGTTCCGAAACAGCAGGCCGATGATTTTCTGCCGCCGCTCATCCTCCCGCATAGACAGCGGATTGACGAAGTATCCCCGCCGTGGCCGCTTGATGAGGTAGTTCCCGGCAACCATATCCTCCAACGCCCGCCGGACCGTTTTCCGGGCGACACCGAACGTTTCCGCCAGAGTGCGTTCCGAAGGCAGCGGGCTTTCCGGATCCGCATGCAACGTCAGATTGATGAAATGCTGACGCAGCTTGATGTACTCATGAATGTTGGATGCCGGCATTTTTTCTCCTACCGAAAGGATACCAGAGGGTACCAGTCTAATACAGACTATACATCCTCTTTTTATTTTCGCAAGAGAGAAACAAGAAAAAAAGAGATTTTTTTCTCTTTCCGCAGTCCGGCCACGGTCGCGTGGAGCTTTGTCAGGCAACTCGTTCCGCTCCCGAAAACGGCTTACGGGAGCGAAATGAGCATGCGCAGCAGGGAGGAGGCCAGCCCGTCCGGCGAAGCGAGTTCCTCGAGAATGGTGAAATGGTTGTGTCCGGCGAGGGTAAAAGCGCCGCCGGGCAGTTTCGCCGCCGCCCGGAGCCGGGCAAAATCCCAGGTCTGCCGCTGCAGCTCCGGCAATTCGGCCGAACCGCACACTGCAATCAGCGGCCGCCCGGAAAGCGGCCGGCATTGAGGGCTCAACTCTCCGACATCCTCCGGAACAAGGCGGAGCTTTTCATTGAGATAACTGTGGCGAATCGGTTCCAGATCGAAAATTCCGCTGATGGCCAACACGCCGGTCACCCCCGGCTCGTCCGCCATCATGGCGGCGAGATGCCCTCCCGCCGACCAGCCGGAAACCACGATCCGGGAGCCGGCGAACCCGAGCGCGGCGGCGTGCTCCCGCAGCCAGCGCAATGCGCTGCGGATCTCCTCAAGGATTCCGGCAAGACTCTGCTCAGGAGCGAGCGTGTAGCCGGGCAGCGCCACCGATATGCCGTGCCGCAACGGCCCCTCCGCCAGAAAACGGAAGGTCTCCTTGCAACGCATCTGCCAGTACCCGCCGTGAATGAAAACCAGCAACGGGCTCCCCGCGGAACCGGCGGAGAAGAGATCGATCCTCTGCCGCTCCCGCGGCCCGTAACGGAGATCCAGAAACTCCGGCCGGCGCTCCGCCAGCGCCCGGCTGCGCTCCTCGAAGCCGGCCAGAATCTGCGGACTGTCAACGACCGCACGGGAGTTGTCATACGCCGCGTCCAGTTCGGCCTGCGTCATATTCCGCCAATCGGCAACCATGTGACCGCTCCTCTTTTCAGGTTCCGCGTGCGCCCTTTTCCTGCGCGGCGCCCCAGGCGCGCCAGTCGGCAAACTCCGAGATGTCGCGGCCGCACTCCGCGACCGCCGCCTCCCCGATGAAGCCGGAAACACGGCGCCCGTCCTTCAGCTCCAGCGTTCCCAGTCCGAGCGGCGGTGGAATGCGGGCGACAAAACGGGCGAACGCTTCTGCCGTAAGATCGTAGAGCTCCACATGGAACGAACTCCCGTTCCCGCCGGTGCGCAGCAGTGCCGGTTTCGGCAGCGGACCGTTCTCCAGCAGGAACATCCGGTAGCAGGGAGCGGTTTCCGCGCTTCCCAGAAAGCGTGCACCGAGCGCCTCCAGTTCAGAATGGAGCGCCATTCCGGCGAGGTGTGCGCCGCAGACGGCGATCGGATAGTGTTCCGCCCCGCGGAAACGGCGCGCCGCCTCCAGAAGCAGGCGGTCGTCGAACGCCCGCCCCACCAGCGTCACCCCGAACGGCAGTCCAGCCGCCCTCCCCGCGGGAATCGCCAGCGCCGCGAAATCCAGCAGATTCATGTAGTTGGTGTAGTATCCGAGGTTGCTGTTGAGCCGGATGGGATCCGCTTCGACCTCTTCAATGCGGTAGATGGTTCCGGCGGTCGGCGTGAGGAGGAGATCCACCCCCGCGAACTGAGCCTCGGCGGCCGCACGGCACTCCTGCAGCCGGTACATCGCCCGGAACACCTCCGCCGGATGGGGGGTCGCCGACGGCGTGATGATCGACCGGATGACCGGCAGCACCGACTCCGGATGACGTTCAATAAACTCCCCGACCGCCGCATAGCGCTCAAACACCCACGGTCCTTCGTAGAGCAGCCGCGCGGCCGCGAGGAACGGCGAAAAGTCGATCGTCACCTTTTCCCCGCCGGCATCCTCCATGCGCGTTACCGCCCGCTGAAACGCCTCCTGATACGCCGTGCAGCCGAAGAATTCGAGATCCTCGTCGCGCGGCACGCCGAACTTCCAGCGGATCGGCAGCGGCGCACGCTCCGGGAGCACCCGGCTGTAGGCATCCTCCGGATCGAACTGCGCGGTCATCTTCAACAGAATATCGGCATCTTCGAGACTCCGGGCAAAGAGGGAGACGCAGTCGAGCGAACGGCACGCCGGTACCACGCCGCGACAGCTGAGCACGCCGCGGCTCGGCTTCACGCCGACCAGCTCATTGAACGCCGCCGGCACCCGACCCGACCCGGCGGTGTCGGTTCCGAGGGAGAAGCTGCACAGACCATAGGCCAGCGCCGCCGCGGAACCGCTGCTCGAACCGCCGGAGACATATCCCGGTGCCAGCCGGTTCGGCGCCGCCCCGTACGGGGAGCGGACCCCGACCAGGCCGGTGGCGAACTGATCCATGTTCGTCTTGCCGAGCGGGACCGCTCCGGCTTCGACCAGCAGCTCCACCACCCGGGCGGAACGTTCCGGCCGATAGAGGTAATCCGGGCAGGCCGCCGTCGTCGGCAGCCCCGCCACGTCGATGTTGTCCTTCACAGCAAACGGAATGCCGTACAGCGGAAGCGCTTCCGGAGAACTCTTCTCCAGCCGCGCCAGAAATTCCTCCAGCTGCGCCTCGCTGATCCGGGAAATCCAGATGCCGGCCGGCGCGTCGGCACACGCGCGCAGCAGCCCGGTCAGGACCCTGCGCGGCGTCTCCGTGCCGTTCCGGTAGGAGCGCAGAAGTGCGGAAATCGACAATTCGCTGTTCATCCTTTGTACCCCTTCGCAAAAAAGAGGCCCCCCGTGCCCCGAAAGGCAGGAGAACCGGGACACGGAGCGACCTCCGTTCAACTTTCTTTCACAGCGAACAGACATTGTCCGCTCTTGACCTCCATTCCCGCGGAGCAGAAGATGCGGGTCACCTCGCAGTCGCTCTCCGCCGCGATCGGGATCTCCGTCTTCATGCTCTCCAGAACCGCCAGCACCTCCCCTGCATGGACCTTCGTGCCGGGCGCGGCGACGTTCAGCTTCCAGAGACTGCCGGCAACCGGAGAATAGACTCCGTTCTCATCGTCCCGAAGCACCGCTTCATCGGCGGGAGCAACGGCTTCGACAGTGTGACTTTCGAAGGTGAGCTGGCCGTTGGCGATCCAGCGCGCCTTCTCCTCTTCAAACGCCCGCTTCCGCCTGGTTTCAAAGGCCTCGATGGAGGCGGCGTTCTCCTCCAGAAACTTCTCATACTCGCGGATGTCGAACACACTGTTCTCGATGCGGAGGTGGTATTTCCCCGCAATGAAGTCGCGCCGGATGTCCAGCAGTTCCTCCGCACCGACCGGGAAGAACCGGACCTGGTCGAAGAACCGGAGCAGATAGGGTTTTCCCTCCTCGAATTCCGGCGTGACGTTGAAGCGGTTCCACATCTGGACCGTCCGCCCCACGAACTGATATCCGCCGGGCCCCTCCATGCCGTAGACGCACATGTAGGCGCCGCCGATGCCAACCGCGTTTTCCGGGGTCCAGGTCCGCGCCGGATTGTACTTGGTCGTGACCAGGCGGCGGCGCGGATCCAGCGGCGTCGCCACCGGAGCGCCGAGATAGACGTCGCCCAGCCCCATTATGATGTAGTTCGCGTCGAAGGCGATCTGCGCGACCTCTCCGACCGAATCGAGACCGTTGATTCTCCGGATGAATTCGATGTTGTTCGGGCAGCACCACGGAGCATCCGGCCGCACCGTGCTGACGTACTTCTGAATCGCCAGACGCGTCGCGGGATCATCCCAGCTCAGCGGCAGGTAGACCGTCCGGGTCGGAACGGAGTTGATCGTCTCCGTTTTCAGCTTCTCCGCCAAAGTGCCGATCAGTTCCAGCAGCTGCTCCTGCTTCATCTTCGCCGGATCGAAATGGATCTGTATGGAACGGATTCCCGGCGTGATGTCCAGAATCGCCGGCAGGTGCATCTCTTCGAGTTTCAGCATCCACGCATGCGCGGTAAACCGGAGACGCAGATCGATGACCGGTGGTCCGAACTCCAACAGAAAGTAGGCGTCGCCATCCTGACGGCAGACGATGTGCGACATGACGTCCTCCCGGTGGAACTCCGCCAGAATCGGCGATTTCGGTACGATTCCGACCGGTTCATGGAGAACGAGATCCTTCCGGTCCGGATTCTGCAGCAGCGCGTCGAGCTCCTCCCGGCGCGCGGCCGCCTGCTCCGGCGTGACCGGAACAAACTTCACCTTGTCGCCGCTGCGAAGCTGGCCGACCTTCCAGAGATCCGCCGTGATGATCGTCGCCGGGCAGACGAACCCGCCGAGACTCGGACCATCCTTGCCCAGAATCACCGGCATGTCGCCAGTGAAGTCGATCGTGCCCACCGCATAGGCGTTGTCATGCAGATTGGAGGGGTGCAGACCTGCCTCCCCGCCATCCGGACGCGCCCACTTCGGCCGGGGGCCGACCAGGCGGACACCGGTGCGGGAGGAGTTGTAATGCACCTCCCATTCGGCCCGGAAAAACTCTTCGATGTCCTCATCGGTGAAATAGTCCGGCGAGCCGTGCGGCCCGTAGAGAACCGCGATGTTCCAGGTGTTCCCGATCTTCGGCAGCGCCTCCGGCGACGGTTGCAGCGGCTCCGTCGCCTTCCATTCCCCGATGTGGAGCACATCGCCGGCGGCGAGCGCCCGCCCGCCGTGGCCGCCGAAACGACCGAGCGTGAAGGTGGAACGGCTTCCGAGATATTGCGGCACGTCAATTCCGCCGGCGACGGCGAAATAACAGCGCTGACCGCAACGGGTCACGCCGACCTTCAGCACATCACCGGCTTCCGCCCGCAGCGGCGTGTTCCGCGGAATCGGAGTACCGTTCAGCGTCGCCGGGAAGTCACCGCCGGTCAGCGCGAAAACCGCACCGGTGTTGAAACGGAGCGACGCGCCCGAAAGCGTCATCTCCAGACCGGGCGCCTCGGAGGCGTTCCCGACAATCCGGTTGGCCAGCCGGAAGCTGAACGCATCCATCGGCCCCGACGGTGGAACGCCGACCGCCCAGTAGCCGAGCCGGCCGGGATAATCCTGCACAGTGGTCTGCGCACCCGGCGCGAGAATTTCAAGCGTCGGCGCCGCATAGTGATAGTGCTTGAGCAGCCAGGTTCCGGCCGTTCCCGCCCGGAACGGCTCCATGGCGAGAACATCCCGCAGCAGCAGCAGATTGGTTTCGAAACCGGCGATCTTCGTCTCCGCCAGAGCACGCTCCGCCAGCCGGAGAACTTCGGCCCGGTCCGCGCCCTTGACGATGATCTTCGCCAGCAGCGGATCATAGAAGGCGCTGACCTCCGTCCCCGTGGAGATCCAGGTGTCGCACCGGGTCTGCGCCGGGAAGAGCGCCTGAGTCACCAGCCCGCTGGAGGGTTGGAAATTCTTGCCCGGATCCTCCGCGTAAACCCGAAACTCCATCGCCGCCCCTTCCGGAACAAACCGACGGCCGGGTTCGAACGGGAACTCTCCCGCCGCCAGCCGGACCATCCACTCGACCAGGTCGATGCCGAACACCGCCTCGGTCACGCCATGCTCCACCTGAAGCCGCGTATTGACTTCGAGAAAATAGAACCGATCCGCCTCGCTGTCGTAGATGAACTCCACCGTACCGGCGGAGCGGTAGGCGACCCCCTCGCCGAGACGGCGGGCCGCATCGTGAAGCGCCCGGCGGGTCGCCTCCGGCAGATTCGGCGCGGGGGTCTCTTCGACCACCTTCTGATTGCGCCGCTGCACGGAACAGTCCCGCTCGCCGAGAATCGCAATTCCTCCTTTGCCGTCGCCGAAGATCTGCACCTCGACGTGGCGGGCACGCTCAATGTACTTTTCGACGAAGAGGCCGGATTCCTTGAAGTTGTTGCGGCTCAGCCGCCCGATCCGTTCAAACCCCTCTTCGAGTTCGGCGTCGTTCCGGCAAATGCACATTCCGATGCCGCCGCCGCCGGCGGTGCTCTTGAGCATCACCGGGTAGCCGATTTGCGCGGCGGCCGCCTTCGCCGCCGCCGGAGTTTCCAGAAGTCCGCTCCCCGGAACGAGCGGCACCTGCCAACGTTCCGCGAGCTCCCGCGCCTTGTGTTTCAGACCGAAATCGACCAGCTGCTCCGGCGTGGGACCGATGAATTCGATCCCGTTTTCCGCACAGAGCCGGGCGAATGCGGCATTCTCGCTCAGGAAACCGTAGCCGGGGTGAATCGCCTGCGCCCCGGTCCGGCGGGCGGCATCCAGAATCGCCTCCACATTCAAATAGCTCTCCGCGGCGGCGGCAGGACCGACCCGCACCGCCTCATCCGCCAGCAGCACGTGGGCGGCGGTGGCATCCGGATCCGAATAAACGGCAACCGACCCCACTCCCATCTTTCGGAGCGTGCGGATGATGCGGCATGCGATTTCGCCGCGGTTCGCAATCAGAACTTTTGTAAACATATCTCTCTTCTACTCCTGTTGATCCCAGATGATCATCTCAACCGGAGTCGGATTGTAATCATTGCAGGGATTGTTCAGCTGAGCACAGTTCGAAACCAGCACCAGCACATCCATTTCCGCCAGCAGGTCAACGTATTTTCCCGGACCGGAAATACCGTCGGCGAACTCCAGACGGCCGTTTCCGTCGAGCAGAACCTTCGTAAAGAAGTTCAGATTGCAGGTCTGGTCTCGTTTATCCATTCCCGGAGTCTCCAGAAAATTCCGGACAAACGTGTCGCGGCAGCTGTGCATATACCGGGTCCGGTCGGTGTAACGGATCACATTTCCCTCGGCGGAACAGCCGCTGCCGAGCGTGTCGTGCTCGCCGCAGGTGTCCGCAACCACCCGGAACATGACGTTGTCGTCGTTGGAACGGATCTCCGTTCCCAGTTCGATCAACGCCTTGCGTTGCGCGGTCAGAGTGTTGTTCACGTTGTAACGCTCGGCCGGATTGCCCGCATTGTAAAGAAGCATGTCGACCGACTGATTGCCGCGGAGATCGACAATCCGCAGAATCTGCCCTTTATTCACAATGTGCATCCAGCCGGTACCGGCCTTGACGGTTTCCGAATAGACCGCCCGAGAACGGTCTCTCGGAACATCCAGCAGTTTTCCATTCATGGCGCCCTCCCCCGTCACTCATCCCAGATGATCATTTTGACCGGAGTCGGATCGTACCCGTTGCACGGATTGTTCAGCTGCGGACAGTTGGACACCAGGACGATGACGTTCATCATGGCCTCCAGTTCGATGTACTTTCCGGGGGAGGAGATGCCGTCGGCGAAGTTGAGCCGCCCCTCCGCGTCGAGCGGAACGTACATGAAGAAGTTCAGATTGTTGACCTGGTCGCGCTTGTCCATCCCCGGCGTCGCGAGCAGTTTGGCCAGAAAGGTCTCCCGGCACGCGTGCATGTAGCGGGTATGGAAACCGTAACGGATCATGTTGCTCTCGCAGGAACAGGCGCTGCCGAGGGTGTCATGGTCGCCGCAGGTGTCCGCAACCACCTTGAGCATCACGTTGTCATCGTTGGACCGCAATTCGGTCCCCAGGCCGACGAGAGCGTTTCTCTGCGCCTGAACCGTCTGCTGCACGCTGTAGCGTTCGTAGATGTCGTCGGCGTTGTAGAAGATGGTGTCCACCGCCTGATTGCCGTTGATGTCGACAATCCGCAGGATCTGACCTTTTTTCACGGTATGCATCCATCCGGCACCGGCCTTGACGGTCTCGACGTAGACCGCATCCGCTTCATTCCGCTTGCTCTCAAGATATTGAGTAACCATGGCATCACCTCACGCAAGATAGAGTTCAGTTGCGATAAAACCGCGTTCATTTTCCGGACACCAGGTAAAGCAGGGATCCTCCTTCTTCCCCGGTTCGCAGCGGTACACGGTCGCCTTGATCGGTTTGCGCGGATATTCCGTTGCGGGGCTGAGCGGATGCATGCCGGTGTCGAGAACGACCAGCGTGTCGATCTCCGCCCTGAGATCGACGTAGCTGCCCGGTTTGGAATTATTTTCCACGAAACTCATGGCGCCGGTATCATCGACGACGACCTTGGAGAAGAAGTTGATGATCTCCGTAAAGTCACGCTTGGTCATGCCGTGCTTGCCGAGCTCGACAAGCAGGGAATCGTAGCCGTTGCGATAGAAGTCGTTATGGGCCTCCTGATACTCCTTTTTCCCGAACTTCTTCTCGATCAGGGCCGCATGAGCGCAGCCGCAGAGCATGTCGTGCCACCCGCAGGTATCCTCGGGGACGCTCATGAGGATACGCCCCATGTCCGAATAGATGCAGCAGTTCCGGGTCAGGCGGCAGATATGCTGAATCTTCAGCGTGTCGCCGAGGTTGAAGCGTTCAGAAAAATTGGCCGCATTGTAGAACATCGCGGAGACATTTCCTCCCCCTTCGATGTCGGTCAGCCGCAGAGTTTGTCCGCGGCGGATGATTCTGGAATAGTTCCAGCCTCCGGCGATGATGTTTTCCGTCACAATCCGGTCAGTGATGTCATTGTTCATGATGGTACCTCCCTTATAAAAATGTTTTGTCGCCAACCATATTGACGACCTTGAATTCACACGCGTCGTCCCGTTTGACGGTGGGACGGATCAGCTGGTTGACATGTTCCCGCGTCGCAAGAAATTCCGGTTCCTGAAGCATTCTGGCACGACGGGGCCGCGGCAGCGGAACTTCGATGACTTCATGAATCACCCCGGGATTCGCCTTCAGGGCAAGAATGCGGTCGGAAAGATAAACCGCTTCATCCAGATCGTGCGTCACGAAGATGATGGTAATATCGATGTTCCGCCAGACTTCCAGCAGATAATTCTGCATCTGTGTCCTGGTCTGCGCGTCGAGAGCCCCGAACGGTTCATCCATCAACAGGACGCGCGGCTGCGGAGCGAGGGCCCGGGCGATCGCCACCCGCTGCTGCATCCCCCCTGAAAGCTGGCCGGGATAGTAGTCGGCATACTTGCTCAGACCGATGATATCCAGCCACTGCAGAGCGATGTTCTCCGCGGTATCACGATCCTTGCCGATGGATTCGAGACCGAACATGACGTTTCTGCAGACCGTCAGCCACGGGAAGAGGGTATATTTCTGAAACACCATTCCCCGTTCCGCGCCGGGGTTCACGACCGGGTGTCTATCCAGAAGGATCTCCCCCGAAGTAACCGTCTCCAACCCGGCCAGAATGCGGATCAACGTGGATTTTCCGCACCCGGATGGGCCGATGATCGAGAGAAACTCCCGCTGGTGAACCTGAAACGAAATGTCCTTCAGCACCGTATGAAGCTTACCTCCGGAAGCGGGAAACTCCTTGAACACGTTCTTCGCCTCCATGATAACCGGCCGTCTGACCAGCCGGTCAAGCCGGTCACGGACTTCGGAACTCATCATCGTCCGGTAATCAGGCAATATGCTGTTCATCTCTCTGCCTCCTTTCCTCTTTGGAAAGAACGATGGAAAACACCTGGTCGCGCGGTCCGAAAATCTCTTCCGCCGCCCGATAGAGAAATCCCTTGTGCTTGCTCTCCCACGGGAAGAGCTGACGCCCCAGCCAGGCGAGGAACATATCGCAGACCAACCCGATGCATCCGATGATGATAATCGCGGCATAAACGTTGGAAAAATCGCGATATTTCGCCTGCTGATTGATGAACCAGCTGATTCCGGAACTGGTGCCGACCACTTCCGCGACGATGAGATAGGTCCACGCCCATCCGAGCAGAATCCGCATATCCTTGTAGAGCCGCGGGAGAACGTCGGGAATAATGACTTTCATCAAAATCCGCATTCTGGTTGCGCCGAGCGTCTGAGCCGCTTCGATCAAAGCGCCGTCGGCGCTGCGGGTCGTGTTCGCCACCATCGGAAGCTGCTGAAAGAAGGTCCCGATAAAGATGATCGCAATCTTCGGCGCATCGTTGATTCCGAGAATCGCCACACACAAGGTGGAAAACACCGGAGCCGGGAAATATCGGAAAAACTCGATGAACGGTTCGATCAGCCGCTCGAAAAAAGGAAAGGCGCCACAGAGGATTCCCAGCGGAACGCCGAAGAGCGACGAAATCAGAAATCCGAGAAAGACGATCCGGATACTGTGCCCGATGCTTTCATGAAACCAGGCCTCTCCGTCCCGGCGCGGGGGAGTCAGAAACGCCGTCACCAGCGATCTGGCAACCTGATGCGGCGCGGGGAGGTAGGCGGGGTTGGCCCGCTCTCCCCGCATGATGTTGCTGCCGGCCTCGGCAAGAGCCCGGTTCTCCTGTTCAAATGCGCTTCGCTCGACCAGGTCGCCCGGTGCACAGAGGAAACTGTCGCCCGCGTCCGTCACCCGAACCAACGGATGATAGAGAAACGGCACGTAGCTTACCAGGCACCAGAGCAGGAGCGGCAGGGCGAACGAAAGGAGCAGCAGGATGCATTCCTGTCGTCGGGTTAATTTTTTTCGTATGGCAAAACAGCCATCGTTCCGCGTTTTCATCATACAATTCCTCAGGGAAAAAACAGAAGATTACTTCTGTCGATTCAGATACTCTCTGGTAAAGACTGGTGTAATATGGCGGTTCACATTCACACTGTTCTTATAGATTTTGTTCTCAGAAAAGAACTTGTCCACGATTTCTGAAGAGCCGTAGATCGAATCGAATCCGGGAGTCTTCTTGAAATGTTCCATGGCTTCCTTCGCGGTAAGAAAACGGGTTCCATCGATATACTCCGCGTATTTCCCGGCGGAAACCCCGACGCGGTCGGCCATGATTTTAATCGCTTCCGGACGAGTTTTCGGATCATTCAGAAAGTCGATGACGTCATACCAGGCGGCAACCACCTTCTTCCATTCGTTGCGATGTTTCATCAAACTTTCCGTTGAAACGGTCAACGTGTCGTAGATGATACCTGGTTCGTCAGCGCTGGTATAGACCGCAGTGGCTCCCTTCACCAGGTTGAGAGCGTTGCCGGAGTGAGGCTGCCAGGCGACAATCGCGTCGACCTCGCCGGTCTCCAGGATCTGCGCGGCCTGATGAGTCGGCATATTCACCAGTTTGACGTCGGACTCCTTCATGCCGTTCTTCGTCAGAGCGTTGATGAGCAGCGCATGACTCAGACAACCGAACTCGACACCGATCTTTTTTCCCCTCAGCCCCTTGACCGAACGGATTCCCGGACGGGCGACGATCTTGTCGTTGCCGTTGCTGTAATCGTTGATGAGAATAATGACATTGCGTGCGCCCGTCGCGTTCAGCACCATGGCATCCCCGTTCGACAGGCCGACCGCATCGACCTTGCCGACGGAAAAGGCTTCCAGAGAGGGGCCATATTCAAACCATTCGAGCTTGACCTTCACTCCGTGCTTCTGGAAAAAGCCCTTCTTATCCGCGATCTCCCAGGCGGTCCACCCGGGCCAGTCGCTGTATGCGATGCGGAGCGTCGGCTGATCCGCCGCCATGATGAGCAGCGGAGCGACGACACTCAACATTCCGGCTATGAAAAATTTTGCAAGACCTCTCATTTTCAACCTCCATGGTTCCGGTTAACGGTTGTCTGTCTCCCCTGTAAGCAGAATTGATGCCAACATTGTCTTCTGAGGAGAACTCCCCGAATGGCAGCTCCGGAAGTTTTACAATTTTGTTCATCTCGGAGATTTCATATGACCATTTTTGTCGCGATTCCCTGCCGGCGACAGCCGGATACATCGAAACGAGGAAAAAGATCACCTGGAAACGCGGAACGGCAGAAGCCGGCCGCGTGTCAGGACGAATCGCCCGGGCGGCACAGTGACGTCCGGGCGGGCCCGTCTTGAGACGGGGAAAAGACGGCTTTCATTGGTATGCGCCCAGTGAGGGCCATCTGGATTTGAGTCAGACAGTGTGGTATGTTCTTCCACAAACCGTAATAATGGGAGAACGGCATGGGACGCGAAGGACGAGATTATTGGGAGGCGCAACTGTCAGAATATTGGGACAGCGGCTTGACGATTCAAGAATACAGCGAACTGAAAGAACTTCCTTACGAAAGTACACGTCGCTGGATCCGAGTGTTGGAAAAGGCACGCCAGGATGATGTGAGCGACCCGGAATCGCTGGAGCTGGTAGAGATCAAGCCTTTGCAGACCAATGCGAATGATAACTCAGGGATTCGGCTGCTGATTGACGGCATAGAAATTGCAGTGGCAAAAGGTTTTGACGGCACTACGCTGTCCGAAGTGTTGAATCTGCTCAAGAGGCAGTCATGTTCGGCATCGGCGGCTCGGTAAGGATCTACTACTGTCCCACTCCGATAAACCTGCGAAAATCGTTCGACGGTCTCGCAGGGGCGGTGGAAGAGTATATCAAACAGGATCCGGAATCAGGACATGTGTTCGCTTTCTTCAGCCGTAATAAAAAACTGGTGAAGTTACTGCAATGGGAGGATGGCGGCTTTGTGATCTGGATGAAACGACTGGAACAAGGCGGCTTTCATATCCCGCAATCAGCCGATGGACGGATTGAATTGACCAGTCGAGAACTTGCGGCGATTTTATCTGGAATCAAACCACAACGTTATTACAAAAGATACTCGAAAAAGTCTTAACAGCGCTTGAATTTGAGGAAGTTTCCGGTATATTTTCATTATGGTATTACCGGAAGTTACAACATTTGACGAAGCCCGGCAAATTATTCGGGAGCAAGCTGAGGAAATCGAAAAACTCAGCAATGAGCTGGCATGGTTCAAACGCCAGATGTTCGGTTCCAAAACGGAACATTATATTCCAGAGGATAACACCCCATCGCTTTTTCCCGAAGAGAAATCTCCAGAACCATCGAAAGAAGTTCAAACAGCTACCGTATCCGAACATGAACGGAAAGTTCGTCAGCCGAACGCACTTTCCGAGATTCCCGCCGACCTGCCGCGGGAAGAACGCGTGATCGATGTTCCAG
>OLGD01000561.1_pt1 | contig 72437 bp, 77 predicted proteins | sample 1605311 | NCBI WGS metagenome assembly OLGD01 (sample SAMEA3888917, study PRJEB22519) | human gut metagenome | biome: human gut; feature: human-associated habitat; material: faeces | place: Denmark | collected 2010
CAAATACAGCTGACGCTAGTATTAACTTAGACTTATTTTTCATTTGCTCACCATTAAATTACATAGTGTAGATTCAAAGAAATGCTGGCCTGCTTATTTTTCACAGCGTTTGTGCCTCTTTGATCTGCACCTGTAAATATTACGAACCGGCATCTTTGAAAATATATATGCTAGTGAGGTTGAGATTCTAATATATTAGAAAATATAGAAAAATGCAATTTGAAAAATGATGAAAATGCTGCACGGATAACCCGTGCAGCCTGGAGTTTCATTCCTTGAAGTCTGAATCGTCGAATTCTTCGCCGGCAAGAGAGAGAAGCTGCAGTTCTGAGAGTTTCTCTTCCTCTACGCTTGCAGGAGCTCCGTCGACAAGAGACTGGAACTTCTTGTTCTTCGGGAAAGCAATGACATCTCTGATAGATTCGCATCCCAGAAGCAGAGAAATCAGACGATCGACTCCGAGAGCAATTCCCCCGTGAGGAGGTGCACCGAAGCTGAGAGCCTCAATGAAGAAGCCAAACTCTTCCTGAATCTTCTCTTCAGACATGCCGATCATTTCCAGAATCTTGTGCTGGACTTCAGGATCGTGGCACCTCATGGAACCGGAACCGATTTCAGATCCGTCAAGGACTAGATCATAGCTCAGACCTCTAATGTCTGTAATCTCGCCCGAGAGATCCATATTTTCCGGACATACGAACATGTGGTGGAATGCTTCGATCTGACCGGTAGCAGAGTCTCTCTGAAACAGAGGACAGTCGACAAGCCAGACAAATTGGTGGGGCTTTCCTTCCAGAAGTCCTAAGTCAGCAGCGAGTTTGCGGCGCAGTTCCCCGCCGGCTTTCAAGGCAGCGATCTCAGAGCCTGCCAGATACAGCAGGAGATCTCCATCTTTGGCATCCATCTCGGCAACCAAGGCGTCTTTGACATCGTCAGAGAAGTACTTCACAATGTTGCTCTGCAGTCCTTCAGGAGTCATTCTCATCCAGGTGAGGCCGCCCATTCCCTGAGACTTAGCCCACTCAATCAGACGGTCGACTTCGTTACGCCCGACGCCGCCTTCCTCAGAGCCGCCCTTTGTATATTCAGCCTTAACGTTAACACATTCAACCTTTCCGTTCTTGGAAAGAATCCTCTTGAAAATCTCATAGTTGGCGTTCCTGACAATTTCAGTAACGTCATGAAGTTCCAGACCATAGCGGATATCGGGAGCATCGGTACCGTACTTGTGCATGGCATCGTAGAAGCTCACGCGCGGGAAGGGAGTCTTCAGCTCTTCGCCGTAAACATTCTTCCACATCTCGGAAAGCATGAACTCGATTGTTTCCTGAATATCAGACATGTCGACAAAGGACATCTCCATATCGATCTGCGTGAACTCAGGCTGCCTGTCGGAACGGGAGTCCTCGTCTCTGAAGCAGCGTGCGAGCTGGAAATAGCGGTCCATGCCGCCGACCATCAGCAGCTGCTTGTACATCTGAGGCGACTGCGGAAGGGCATAGAAATCGCCGGGAGATGTGCGTGAAGGCACGATGAAGTCTCTGGCGCCTTCGGGGGTGCTGCGCACCAGCATAGGCGTTTCAATCTCAGTAAACCCGCGGGAATTCAAAGCAGTTCTTAATGAGGTGACCACACGGTGGCGGAAACGCAGATTCTCAGCCATCACATGTCTTCTGAGATCTAAATAACGGTACTTAAGCCTCAGATCTTCCGAAGGCAGCATTGAACCTTTCTGCTCGGCCACTTCAAAAGGCAGAGGCTTTGAGGAGTTCAGCAGCTCAGCGGTTTTTATCAGAACCTCTACCTCTCCGGTAGGATTCCTGCCGTCTTCGGTTCCAGGAACACGGTTTCTAACAGTTCCTATGACTTTAATCGCAGACTCTCTGCTGAAAGTTTTGAGAGTGTCTCCAAGTTCAGCATAGCCGTCTGCAGTAATCGATTCAGGATCGTAAACTGCCTGAGTAATTCCATACGTATCAGCAACGTCAAAGAATAAAACGCCGCCATGATCTCTTGAGAAGCGGATCCAGCCCGCGATAGTAACATCTTTTCCGATGTCGCCTGACCTGAGTTCTCCGCAAGTGTGTGTTCTCATCATGATTCTTTCCTCATGGAAATGATGCTCTGTCTATAGTGATTGCTTTGATAAATCATTCGGTCGTCATTCCTCTTCGACGGGAGCAGACTCCACGTGAGGAACGCTCGGAATAAACTGATTCGGATCTTTGATCAGATTGAGAATCACATAGGTGTTGGTCTTCTTCACGCCGTGGATGGCAACGATTCTCTTCACCATATCGGAGAATTCATCTCTGTCCTTGCAGGCAACCCAGATGATCGAATCGCATTCTCCTGTAACATCGAAGATCGCCAGCACGTTGTCCATCGCCTTGATCTTTCCCTGTACATCAAGAACGTCGCCTTCAACATAAACATGTACGAGAGCCATAAACTCGTAGCCGAGCTTAAGATAGTCAATGGTAGCGCGGTACCCGCAGATGATTCCCGCATCCTCCAGGGCTTTTATTCTCTGGATCAAAGTAGTAGGGTGTACCCCGAGACGTTTAGCGATTTGACGGTAAGAACCCTGGCTGGAGATGCAGAGTTCTTCTATAATTCTAGAATCTAATTCATCTAACATTGTTATCGCCCTTCCTGAATTAACTAGACAAATGTCTATCGGCTATATGAGTTTGTTTAGATCAGGAAGTATATATCTTAGCGAGAAATTAAGTCGGATGATGAAAACTGAACTTTATCACCGTGAGCCGTACGCCGTGGAATTTTCTGCTAAAGTTACAGAAGCCGGAGAAGACTGGATTGTCTTAGATCAGACACTCTTCTACCCGGGCGGAGGCGGCCAGGAGCATGATAAGGGTTCAATCAACGGCCTCAAGGTCAAAGAGGTCGTTAAAGAAAACGGCAGAATCGTCCATAAAGTGCCTGGACATATGTTCAGCACAGGAGATGAAATTAAAGGACAGATCTCCTGGAAAAGACGCTATGAACTGATGAAGGGACACACCGGGGAACACATGCTGTTCTCTTCTCTGAAAAGACTGAATGAAGAACTGGAACTGGTCAAAATCTCAATTTCTGAAGACAAGAAGTATCTGATTGTTAAAGGAGATGTCGACTGGGATATGGCTCAGAAAGCACAGGAGCAGATCCTCGGCTGGATTGCAGATGATCTGGAAATAACAGAACAGATCGTATCAAAAGACGATCAGATTCTGGATGAAATCAGAATAAAGAAAGAGAGAATTACAGATAATGAAGTCAGAATCATCAGGATCGGAGACGTAGATGCTTCGGCCTGTTCTGGCATTCATGTAAAATCCACTTCAGAAGTGGAGTTCCTCATCATTTCCAAGATTAACTCGGCCAAGCCTGAAGGAGATTGGGAAATTGAGTTCATGACCGGCGGTGCAGCTAAAAAGGAAGCAGCTGAACGCTCTGCCCAGTTCATGAAATTAGTCTCGCTGACAGGAGCACAGAAAGGAAATGTTGTCAGCACTGTAGAGAACTTAAAAATCTCTAAAGAACAGGCCGACGCAGCATTAAAGCAATATATGGACAGCTCCCTTAAATCAATCCAGCCGGTAGAAATAGAAGGCATTCCAGCATATATCGGCTCTTTCCCGGAACTGGATAAAAAAATGTGCGCCGAGTATGTCAGCTCAGCAGTCAGGGAAAAATGCATCTGCATAATCGGTTCCGGCAGTGAAAGATATTCTTTGACAATCGCCTGCAGTCCGGACATAGAAATAGACTGCGCTGAGATTCTCAATCAGGTTCTGGCAGAAGACGGGGGCAGAGGCGGCGGAAAGCCTAATTCTGCATCTGGCGGCGCTGCCGGCGGATACGGGGCAAGCAAAGCAGTTGAGAGAGCAACAAAAATTCTACAAATGTCTTTGACTAAAAATGAGTGTTAGCAATTTGTCTAATTTTCTAAGAAAAATTAGCTATTTGATCAGATTCCACCGAAAATAATATAACTAAGATAGTCATACGATGAATTATGCCTAAAGAGGACGAGAGTGAGGCAAGAGAAGCCGTCTTGAAGGAGGTCAAAGAACAAGGCGTCAAATTCATTGAGATGCAGTTCTCCGACATTCTTGGAACGGTGAAATCTGTCGCTATTCCATCTTCAAAACTGGAAAGGGCATTAGCTGAAGGGATCTTCATCGACGGGTCTTCAATCCTGGGTTATGCCACGATTGATGAATCTGACATGAGAGCCCAGCCGATACCGTCTTCTTTCCAGATTTACCCTTGGACTAACGGTACACATATGAAAACAGCACGTCTGCTGTGCCAGATTTATGACCACTGCGGAAACAGATTCAAAGGGGACCCGAGATGGGTACTTGAAAAAATGGTCGATAAAGCCAACGCAAAAGGTTTGGAATATTTCATCGGACCGGAATTCGAGTTCTTCCTCTTCAACCTGGATGCAAACGGCGAACCTATTGTTAAGCCGTCTGACGCCGCAGGATACTTCGACCTGTTAGAACTAGACAGGGGAGAAGAAGTCCGTAAAGAAATCACACTGAAACTAGATGAAATCGGGTTTGATACAGAAGCATCTCATCATGAAGTCGCACCGGGGCAGCACGAAATCGGCATGAGATTCAATAAAGCTCTGACAGTCGCCGACAGAATAATGACTTTTAAATTGGCAGTAAAAACGATTGCAAAACAGCATGGTTTCTACGCTAGTTTTATGCCTAAGCCCATGTTTGGGTGTAACGGATCTGGAATGCACGTGCATCAGAGCCTTGCGTCCGAGGATAAAAACTTGTTCGACGATCCGAGCGACAAGTTTGGTCTGAGCAAAGAAGCATACTACTATCTCGGTGGTCTTCTGGCTCACGCTCCAGAGATGAGTGCTATCCTAAACTCACAAGTCAACTCCTATAAACGCTTAGTACCAGGATACGAAGCCCCCTGCTACATATCCTGGGCAAACATGAATCGCAGCGCTCTCATCAGAGTTCCTGCGGGCAGAGGAATGAAGACGCGCGTTGAAATACGCAATCCAGATCCAGCCGGAAACCCTTATCTGCAATTCGCAGTAATGCTTGCCGCAGGACTGGACGGTATCGAAAAGAAGATCGAGCCGCCGGGACCAATGGAAAGAGATATTTTCCACATGTCTCCAAAAGAACGCACAGAGAATGGAATCACTTCACTGCCGGCGAACCTCGGAGAAGCTCTTGATATCATGTCTAAAAGCGACCTGATGAAAGAGACCCTGGGCAGCCACATATTCTGTCACTATCTCAAGATCAAAAACGACGACTGGGACAGTTACAGGACATATGTCACTGACTGGGAAATCATGAACTCATTAAAGAAGCTCTGAATTACTTCAGTCTACCCGCAAAATCTTTTCTCCAAATATTCTTACCAAACTCTTTCAAAACCCCTTTCTATCCTCTCCGCCCCGCCGTTCCCGCAAAATGGCGGGGTTCTATCTCCTCCGTTTTCTGATAACCGCAGCTGAATTATTGAAATCATCTGTATCTTCAAAGCTGAGTTGAAAACACAGAGTTTCTTCTCGTAAGATTTAACTATTTAAGCAACATCACAAAAAGCATTATGATGAGAGGAGTAAACCCCCGCCAGATCGAACGCGCCATGAGACAAGCGGGAATTAAAACCAAAGACATCACTGACGTGGATGAGGTTATAATCCGTACTAAGACAGAAGAGTACGTGATAACGAATGCATCCGTCACAATGATGGATGTAAAGGGACAAAAAACATATCAGGTGATGGGCGATACAGAGATCAGGCCAAGAGGAGCATCTCAATCATCTGCACCTGCTGAAGAAGTTATTCCCGAAGAAGATGTTCAGCTCATCATGGATCAGACTGGTGCTTCTCGAGAAGCAGCTATCCAGGCACTAAAAGACTGCGACGGACAGCCTGCTGAAGCCATCATCAAGCTTATGTCATGAGGCGTAATCATGTGTTTAGCGGTACCGGGACAGATAGTTTCTATGGAAGGTCCTCAGGCTGAAGTTGACTTTGGAGGAGTGCTCAAAAAAGTCAACGTATCCCTGATTGAAGGCCACATAGGAGACTGGGTAGTTGTGCATGCCGGATTCGCCATCGAAACGATGGATGAAGAGGAGGCACAAGAGACCCTGCAGACATGGAAAGAGCTTCTGGAAATGGAAGAAGAACTCGAAAAGTCTGAATAAACCAAAATAAAGGAAGCTTAGCTGCGTTTAAGCTTCTGTGTATTATAACTTAAAAGATTTTTATAACCTGGCTGAAACAAAGCTGCATTTATATCTCATTAAGCAGCCGTAAAGTTTTTCTATAAGTTTGATGTGCATGCGAGCCTACAATAGGTAGTTGAAACACGCTTAAACTAGGATTTTCTTAGTTAACGTAATTCTCCATTATCTATTTATATTGGATATTCCATCCAATATATAAGAGGAATGCAGACTAGACACTTCCAAGTCATCTCCCGAAATGCAGCATTCTTCTAAAAGATCGTTCAACTCTATCCCCCTGATGGATTGATCTGGTCCGGATACGTGGAGACATCTGTGCCATTGGTGTCTCCATCGATCAATATCTCAGTTTTCATTGATATTTCTAGCAGAGACTATATTTTACAAGATCTTCAAAAAAGCTGATAATCATTATATAACCGAAGTATCTTGACTTAGATCAAACTCTAACTTTGAGGAGTTACAATGAGTAAAAATGTACTGATAATTTCATCAAGCCCCAGAAAGAACGGGAATTCTGATGTGCTCTGTGATCAGTTTGCCAAAGGGGCAAAAGAAGCAGGAAACACAGTAGAAAAAATTTGTCTGAAAGATAAGAACATCAACTACTGCAACGGCTGCGGAGTATGCATCAAGGGCAAACCATGTCCTCAGAAAGATGATGCTGCGGAAATGGTACAGAAAATGATTGATTCAGATGTAATCGTCATGGCCACTCCAGTGTATTTCTATACAATGTCAGCACAAATGAAAACTCTTATTGACAGAGCATGTGCAAGATATATGGAAATTGAAAACAAGGAGTTCTATTTCATAATGACTGCTGCAGATCCCAACAGATCAGCGCTGAAAAGAACTCTCGAAAGTCTCAGAGGCTTCACATCCTGTCTTTCCAACGCAGATGAAAAAGGAGTCATCTATGGAACCGGACTTACAGATATAGGTGAAGTTCAAAACAGTCCTGCATTAGAACAGGCATATGAAATGGGAAAGAAAATATGAGGTGTTTATATGAAAAGTCTTGTAGCTTATTTTTCACGTGCCGGCGGAAACTATGCCGGAGGAAATATTGTCAACCTCAGCAGAGGGAATACAGAAATAATTGCAAATAAAATAAAAGAATTTACAAACGGCGATATCTTTCAGATAAGAACGCCAAATCCTTATCCTGATGACTACCGCAAAACTGTAGAAATTGCAAAAGAAGAACTGAATAATGATTTAAGACCAGAACTGGCTGAAATGCTGGACAGTATAAATGATTATGATACAATTTATGTTGGATATCCAAACTGGTGCGGCACTATGCCGATGGCTGTTTTTAAGTTCCTCGAATCATACGACTTCTCAGGAAAAACAATAGTTCCATTCTGTACTCATGAGGGAAGCGGTTTCGGTGGCAGCATTTATGATATCCAAAGGTTATGTCCAGATTCAAAGATACTGGAAGGCATAGCGGTACGTGGCGGCGATGCCGGTTCTTCAGATGCGCATAAAAAAGTTGAGTTTTATTTAAAAGAGGAAGGATTAATTAATTATGATCTGCAAAAAACATCTGAATAATAGCAGCAAAATATCCTGACTATGAAGAATGCAGATCGTGCGGGGATGTCTGCCTCAGACGATCGGGATTATAAAATATCTGAAAGAAGTGACGGAACTGTTTGAACATTGAGGGAGAAGATGAGCACACTATATCTGGAATGTTACGCCGGCATAAGCGGGGACATGACGGTAGCAGCGCTTTTAGATCTTGGTGCCGACAAGAGTGTTCTCATAAAAGCACTAAACAGCCTGCCTCTCAAAGATTTTGAGATAGAGATCACCCGTGTGAGAAAGTCTGGATTAAATGTCTGTGATTTTAATGTTATTTTAAACAAAAATTATGAAAGTCATGATCACGATATGAACTACCTCTACGGAAAGAAAGAAGTTCATGCACACGGACAACAACGCGGTCTGCAGGACATATACAGCATAATCGACAAAGCGGAAATTACTGCCGGAGCAAACATAACAGCAAAGAAGATTTTCAGGATACTGGCTGAAGCTGAGGCCGAAGCTCACGGAGTGCCGGTGGAAGAAGTCCACTTCCATGAAGTGGGAGCGGTTGACTCTATTGTAGACATAATCTCTGCAGCGGTATGTTTAGATAATCTGAAAATAACTGATGCAGTTGTTTCTGAGTTATATGAAGGAAAAGGATCAATAAGATGCCAGCACGGCCTGATTCCTATTCCCGCCCCTGCAGTGTCAAGAATTGCAGCAAAATACAAACTGAAGCTGCATATCACCGAGGTAGAAGGAGAACATGTAACGCCAACCGGAGCAGCCATCGCCGCAGCCGTGAAGACTTCAGACAAACTGCCGCAGAAGTTCTCCATTAAAAAAACAGGAATGGGCGGCGGCAAAAGAATCACAGAAATGTCAGGTATTCTCAGGGCTATGATCATTGAGACTAAAGATGAATCAGACAGAATGTGTAAACTGGAATGTAAGATAGACAACTGCGCCGGAGAGATCGGCAACATCATGGAAAATCTCTTTGAGGCAGGAGCCGTGGATGTCTACCACACACTGATTTACATGAGAAGGAACCGCCCGGCATATCTTCTCAATGTGATATGCAGCGAAGATGATACTCCCAAGATGGAAAAGATCATGTTCTCAGAAACAACGGCTATCGAAATCAGGCGCACCAGCATAGAGAGCATTGATATGAAATGCAAAGGGATGGAGCTAAATACTCCTCTCGGTAGCGTCTGCATAAAGATCTGTGAATATGACGATTGCAGAAAAGTATGCCCAGAACATGAGAGCGTGATGGCTGTATGCGAAAGAAGTGGAATCGCATACTCAGAGGCGTACAGAAAAATTAAGGAATATGCAGAAAGATCTTTTCCGATATCAGCAAATAGCTTGAATATTTCATAAGCCTTAGAGAGAACAGAACGGGTGAAGCGATGAAAATCACCGAAGTCAGCAAAAAGTACGGTGTCTCACAGGATACACTGCGTTATTATGAACGGGTAGGAGTAATTCCACCCGTCAACCGCGCAAAGGGCGGATCCCGTGATTATACTGAAGAAGACTGCAGGTGGGTGGAGCAGGCCACGTGTATGAGAAATGCCGGACTTCCTGTAGAAGTCATTATTGAGTACATTAAACTGTACAAAGAAGGCGATGAGACCATCCCGGCAAGACTGAACCTTCTAGTGGAACAGCGCGATAAGCTGCTGGAACAGAAAGCAGCAATTGATGAAATGCTGGAACGCCTCAATTTTAAGATCAGCAGATATGAGAGAGCGGTGAAAACAGGCGTACTGTCCTGGGAACCAGACGAGAAAGATTAAGTCTGCTGCAGCAAAGTACAATTTTATTTTGAGATCAATTACAACAGTACAGATGCGGATTATCTAAAAAATAAGCCGGTATAGTCTGCATACCAGGCATGTATTTTCTCATTCCTGCATCTGCGGGTTTGTAGTACAGATAATAAGTTTACTTTTTCGTCCATTAATTTCAATCACATTATCTGACTCAGCAACGCTGAAATCTGCAGCTGCCTTGCCGTCCATTTCATAGGATACACTTGTTTCATGACCTTTCACCAGAGCAGTAAAGGGTAAACCATTCGGCACCATGATCCTGGAAACTGCAGACAGCTGATTGATTTCTATTGAGCCGCTCAAAGTATGACAGTTGATGTTCATATTTTGATTGCAGTTAATTTCTACACTGCCGACTACATTTTCCAGGCGGATATTCTGTGTTTTTACATCAAGTTCAATCTTGTCGCATTCCAGCATAGACAACTCAATATTCTCAGCATTAGTCGCTAGTTCAATTCCATAAATGTATTTTTTTGGCAACATAACAAATATGAATAGTGAGTTTTCAATCACCGCTGCATCGAGGTCGTTTTGCAGCTTGAGTGTCAGATCAAAACGGCTTCTCACGTCTTTGATTATTAATTTAAAATCATCCTGCAGAGTTGTCAGAGTGTCTGAAGCAAGCCTGACATAGACTTTTTCACCATCGTAACTGGATAAGACAATCTTTTTAGCTCCTGAGCTCAACTGCAGGTCATATTGTTTAGAACGGTTGATGTCATATTCTGCAACAACTTCAAAAAGAGAGTTAACTTCGCGTGATTGTATATTCTCTTTCAGCAGGCCTTTTTCTTCACAGATTGGTTTTTCTTCAAAAGTCATGAGTGTCACTTATATCCTTGAGCATCTTGTAAACTCTGTAGCAGTATTGCTGTGATCTACGGATAAAGACTGTGCCGCAACAATATGCATCCCACAGCTAAATCCAGATTGTGATGTCCAAGTGACATGGTATTTAAAAAAATCTCAATAAACAAAGAATTATTATTAAATTAAAGCAAGATTCATGAATGACAGCATTATGAATGAAAAAGACAGCACCCACAAGGACATTGCGATTTGTCTGATCGCTTTACTGTCAGCTTCGGAAGCTACATAATATAGTATATATCCGCAGATCAGCAGCAGTGCCTGTATGCACAATGCAGAATACAGCCCGGCAACCTGCAGCAGAGTCATAGGAATATTTTGTCTGGATATGGTCCTAAAACTCATTCCGCTGATTAAGCAGAATGTTTGCGATTATTCGAAATATGATAAAATTGTAGAATCTTAGAATATATTTTTCGGAAGTAACCATTATATTTAATGAAAGATATTTAGGGTAAACTGAGTCTGTATTTACAGCTCAGCGTAGCAATTATTCAGTATTTGGGAGTGTGAGGATCGTTGCTATTGGAGCGGATGTTTAAACTGAAGGAAAACAACACAAACGTTCGTACGGAAATCATAGCAGGATTCACCACATTCTTTGCCATGTCCTACATTATATTTGTCAACCCGGACATGTTGAAGATTACAGGGATGGATTACACTTCGGTGATGATCGCAACCTGTGTTGCTTCAGCCATAGGATGTTTTCTAACTGCATTCATTGCCAATATTCCTTTTGCCCAGGCACCGGGAATGGGCCTGAATGCATTTTTTACGTTCACACTTTGCCAAGGTATGGGATACAGCTGGAATCAAGCGCTGGCAATAGTGTTTATCTCTGGTGTAATATTTTTGATTATTACACTGACACCTCTTCGCGGCAAGATAATCGAATCAATACCGCGATCTCTTAAAAACGCCATATCTGCCGGAATAGGCCTTTTCATAGCTTTCATAGGGGTGCTTAACTCCGGTCTCGTTGTAGTCATAGAAGACAGCCATGTCACTGACCTGGGAAACCTGGCTAGTCCGGAAGTCCTGCTGGTCATAGTCGGAATTATAATCACAGCGGTCTTGATGTCCTGGAAAATTAAAGGATCGATTCTGATCGGTATAATCGCCACCACCATCATCGGCGTTCTGTTCGGCGTTACTGACATTCCTTCGTCGTTTACCTACAGCGACTTCAGCATGATGCCTACCTTCTTACAGCTTGACTTTAACCTGTTTACAGCCGGCGTCTTGCCTCTGCTGACAGCGATAATCACGCTTACTATCGTCGACATGTTTGACAGCGTCGGAACGCTGGTAGGCACAGCCAACGCCTCAGGAATGGCAGATAAGGACGGAAACTTCAAAAAAGGAGACAAAGCACTGGTTGCTGATGCAATAGCCACCTGTACCGGAGCACTGGTAGGCACTTCCACAGTTTCTACCTATGTGGAGTCATCAACTGGAATAAGGGAAGGAGGACGCACAGGTCTCACTGCAGTTGTAGTAGGAATTCTCTTCCTGGCGGCAATTCTCTTAGGTCCGCTAGCACTGATGATTCCCAGCGCGGCAACGGCCCCTGCCCTGATTATCGTGGGCGTTGCAATGATGAGTGCAATAAAAGACATAGACTGGCATGACTTTGAGATCGCGCTTCCGTGTTTCTTGACTCTGGCTATCATGCCTTTCGCATATTCCATCTCCGACGGTATCGGATTCGGATTCATTTCTTATACTATCATAAAATTATGCCGCGGAAAAGCAAAGGAAGTTCCGCTTCTGATTTACATAATCTCAATAGTGTTCGTGATCATGTATGCTGTCTCAGCATACAGTTCAATAAGCTGATGAGAGCAGACCAGTTCAATCCATCCATAAGCAGCGCTTCTGAAAAAAGGAGTGTTGCAGTAATATTTTAATAGGGAAAGCAGGCTTGGACAGCCTACTGATTTAGGCTGTCTATAGTCAGCTATAAGAAAAGAGATGGATGCGCAATGGCAATACAAGATGGATCAAAAGGACACATTGCAGCATTTATCACCGTCATCATCTGGGGAATTACTTACGTTTCCACTAAGAGTTTGCTTGAGTATTTCACCCCGATTGAGATTCTTTTTATTCGTTTTGTAATCGGCTATGCTGCATTATGGCTGATCTGCCCGCACATCATGCATGTCAACAGCAAAAAGCATCACTGGTACTTTGCAGCTGCCGGTCTGTGCGGAGTAACGCTGTACTATCTGTTTGAAAATATTGCCTTGACATACACGCTGGCATCAAACGTAGGAATCATCCTTTCAGTAGCTCCGTTCTTCACTGCCATCTTCGGCTATCTGTTCCTTAAGGACGAGCGCCCGGGTGCGATTTTCTTTGTAGGATTTGTAATCGCCATGATCGGCATATTAATGATCGGATACAACAGCGAAGCGAACCTCAAGCTGAATCCCTTGGGAGACATTCTGGCGATCATTGCTTCGGTCATCTGGGCTGCTTATTCTACACTGAGTAAAAAAATCGGCAGCTTCGGCTATGATACTGTACAGGCGACAAAGATCATTTTCACTTACGGCTTAGTGTTCATGCTGCCTGCCGTATGCATGATGGATTTCCATCCGGAAATGTCGGCATTCCTGAATGCAGGAAACATGGTCAACATTCTGTTCCTGGGGCTTGGAGCTTCTGCACTGTGCTTTGTAACCTGGAATTTCGCACTGAAAGTGCTGGGATCAGTAAAAACCAGTGTATATATCTATCTGGTTCCAGTGATCACAACTGTCTCGTCGGCAATTATCCTCGGAGAACAGATAACAGGAATGATTGTCTGCGGAATCGTGCTTACCTTGGCAGGACTGTTCATGTCTGAAAAGAAAAAGAGCAAGGTTCCGACAGAATCGGACACTGAACAAAATGCATCATAAAATGAAGATGGCTGCAGAACAGCCATCAAAAGAAGTTTACTTTTTAGCCAGAATGCCCTTGAAGAACGGTGAGTTCAGGGGATCCATGGGGTTGTTGGCAGTCATGCGGTCTTTGACCATCAGCGTGGTTGTGTATGCCTTGGAAAACTTATTGAAAAGCATATCGTGGCCCACGCACAGACCCACTACAATATTGAGGTCGGTCTCAGCTTCATTGAGAAGCTCAGCCTGATAAACCGGGTTGCAGACTGTCTCCAGCGGACTTGACAGACAGTTCTTGTCTGGAATACCGATATCGCCCTTTTTGATTGAGAAGGCGCGGCAGATCACCGAATGGACTTCAAACTCATTGGCTTCCAGCACTCTTATCAACTTGATTGCCTCTTCGCGGGTGGCAAGGCAGAAAGCTACACCCAGTTTTTTCCAGCCCATGGAACGGGCAAAAGCCATGATCTCTGAAATTCTCGGCCTGATGGGTGTGGGAACGCCGTCAATCATCTTGATAGTACCGCGCTCAGTCTCTGCGCCGGCCTGCATGATCTTATTCACGTCTTCGTCCATATAGCGCTTCTTAATCTCTTCAAGAGTATGCTCTGAAATGTTAGTAGGGCATCGTGGGAATTTTCCTGGAGATCCGAGCTTGCAGCCTACGTCTCCGCACTGGTCGCATTTGGGAAAAATAGTCTTGTCTACCATAATTGTGAATGCACAAGTAACAAGATAAATACTCTCCCTAACGATCTAGATTTATATATTAATCGAAAGGGAATAGAACAGTCTGATCCAGCAGTTACTGCCGCAGGCCTAAAAGCCAATCTAAAACGTTGATCTGCTTTATGCCGTTGTGGGATGTGAGCGGCGTGTAATCTAAAGTCAGCAGATACTTCGGGTTGTGGTCTCGTATTTGTTCCAGAGGCGCTAATTCCCTCTGCAGAGTCTTTCCATCAGCATCAATTACGGTGTATGCAACCTGATAATACTCTTCGCCTTCTTCTCCAATTGCAATAAAGTCGACTTCTGCAGATCCTACCTTGCCGACATACACTTCATAACCGCGGCTTAGAAGTTCGAGATAAACGATATTTTCTAAGATGTGTCCATCATCAGCCCGTTTGCTTCCCAGCAAATAGTATCGCAGTCCAGTGTCTGAAAGATAGTACTTTGCAAGAGTGGCGAGATGCTGTCTTCCCTTCACATCATACCTTTCCACTTTATACAGCACAAAGCTGTTGACAAGTGCCGATAGATATGATTCTACAGTAGGAACAGAGATCTTACGCCCGTTTGCACTCAGGGTATTAGCTATCTTTGCTGCAGAACAGATGTTTCCCACATTGTCAAACATGAAGCGTATCACGCTGTCTAACATATTAACGTCTGAAAAATTATGGCGGGCCATTATGTCCTTGAGAACTATTGAATTATACAGGCCATCCAGATAAGTACGGATGGATTTTTTATCATTCAGCTGCAGAATATACGGGAACGAACCATTCTGCACATATCTCTGATACTTCATCATCAGATCTGCATCATTTCCTAATGCGGTTATGTATTCTCTAAAAGACAAGGGAAGCATTTTTATTTCCACATAACGCCCGGAAAGAAGAGTTGTGAGTTCCCCGGATAAGATGTAAGCGTTTGATCCGGTAATGTATACATCACAGTTGTTTTTGATGAACAGACCGTCCACTGCTTTTTGAAAGTCTGGAACTACCTGAACTTCATCGATGAATATGTAATTCATAACATCTAAATGCAGCCGGCTTTTTATCAGATCGTATAACTGCAAATAGTCTTTGATATCGTGATAGTCTGGATCTTCCAGATTTATACGAATGATCTGCTCTTCAGAGACTCCGCTGTCCCGGAGATAATTGCAGTAAATATCAAAGAGCGTTGATTTTCCACAACGGCGGATTCCAGTTACAACTTTTATTAACTGCTTATCTCGAAAGCTGATGAGCTTGTTTAAGTAATCGGGCCTATCGATCATCTTCTGCATTCATGTGTAAAGATGTAATTACGTTTAATAAACTATCCCTAGATCCATAGTTTATAAAATAAATTTTAAGAAATATCAATATTTACACATTTTGTAAAATACAATTTAAGAACTTTTCAAGTTTTTACAGCCAATTGTCGATGTTTAAGAGTTTACATAAATATGGTGAATGTAATCACTAGCTACACATCCGCCGAGAGGTCGTGCGGTCCTAGTTACGTACGATGATGGATTCAGAGTCAGGATATTATTGGCATTGTTAGATCCGCAGAAATGCGGATCTGGGGGTGTGATTCTTTTAGAATTTCATTATGCAGTAAGCATCCCCTTCTTTATATCTGATGTTTTTTAATTTGGTGATATATCTATACTCGGATCGATTATATGCACTCCCGATGACGCCTACGATAAAATCATGAGTCTGCAGAGATTTGGTATCTTTCGATTTTAGCATTTTGCACTCTACATATTTATCATTTCTAGCAGCGACTGCTTCACAGATTTTACAACCTTTGTTCGGCTCACTTTCTGTACTTATCGCAGTGTGCTCATCCAAAATAAAGTAGTAATTGGAAGCATTACAATCATTCAAAATAAAATCTACGAACTCTGCTAATGCCTGCTGGTATATTTTTTTCTTTTCTTTCCAATGTGGACGAGATTTAGAAATGACCGCCGCATAAATATAAAGTTGACTGCAAGTACGTCATCAATTACCAATAGCCTAATACCATGTCTTGTTTTACTAAATTTTATCTCATCCGACTGCGATAAATACGTATTTGTTTTGTATTTGTCTATAATTTTAGCGAATTTAGGCTCATCTGTAACACTGGCTGCAAATACCAAGTAAGGATCTGAGTTTGCACTTTTTCCAAGGTCTCCAGATTCATCTATGAATACGAAATAATTCTTAGAGGTCCTTCTGCCGTCTGGAGTGCTCTGCTCGGATTCCATCCCTTTACAGTATGCTTTCCTTTTTGACGTTATTTCCCCAGGGGTCGGTGAAAGTACCCCTGTTTTTAAATGAGATTTACTAAAAAAGGCTCATAAAGTGCATTTTCAGTACAGAGATCACGAAAAATAAGAAGAAAAAGGTTTGGTTGAAAGATGTTTTAGAGCTGGGACAGTCTGACGAGTTCATCCCATTTCTTGTCAACGTTTTCCTGGATTTCATCAGCGATGTTTTCCCATTTTGCACTCTGGAGGTGTTTGAACCTTCCCTGGGATTTAATCCAGTCGTCGATCGGGAGTTTATCTTTCTTGCCCTCGGCGATGCGTTTGCTTTCACCGGTGAGGTTCCACTTGCCATGGTCGTACTCATAGAGAGGCCAGACGCATGTTTCTACAGCGAGTCTTGCGATAGCAATGGTCTGAGAAGAATCGTGTCTCCATCCTCTCGGGCAGGGAGAGATAACGTTCAGGAATGCAGGGCCTCCGGCTTCGAATCCCTTGCTTGCCTTCTCATGAAGGTCTTTCCAGTTGTGTGGAGAAGCCTGAGCGGCGTAGGGAAGTTCGTGGGCGGCTACAATCTTGGTGATGTCTTTGGGGAACTCTTTCTTTCCGGGAATCACAGATCCTGCAGGGCTGGTAGTGGTGGAAGCACCTTTACCGGTGGCACCGCTTCTCTGGATACCGGTGTTCATGTAAGCCTCATTGTTCATGCATACGAAGAGGAACTGGTGTCCGCGTTCGATTGCACCAGACAAAGCCTGGAATCCGATATCATATGTACCGCCGTCTCCGGCAAAGGCCGCAAATCTCATTTCATCCTGAATCTTGCCTTTTCTCTTGAGGACTCTGTATGCAGATTCGACACCGGCAATGGTGGCAGCTGCATTCTCAAAGGCGCTGTGTATCCATGGAACATTCCATGCAGAGTAAGGGAATCCTGAAGTTGAAACCTCAAAGCATCCCGTTGCGTTGGATACCACTACTGGCAGATCTGTAGCCATAAGGACTTGTCTTACGATTGTCGGTTCTCCGCAGCCTGCGCAGAGCCTGTGTCCTTCCGTGAGTTTGTCTGGTTTTTCCTGAAGCTCTTCTAAGGTGATCATTTCTTCACCCCCAGATAGTTAATTTTGTGTGCACTTCCATCAATCATTGCGCGGTAGACTTTCTTCAGGTCTTCCACGTTGACGTCTCTTCCTCCAAGACCGTAGATGAAGTTTACGATCTTGGGCGATTTTGCGTCAGCAGCACACATTTCTGCAGAGCATACATCAGCAAACAGCGGGCCGGCGGCTCCAATGCTTAGTGCACGATCCATGACTGCAACGCATTTCTTGCCTTTGACAGCTTTTGAAATCTCCTCGTAAGGGAACGGGCGGAATACTCTCACTTTGATGCATCCGACTTTCAGGCCTTCTGCCCTAAGGTCGTCTACTACCTGTTTCATTGTACCTGCGGTAGATCCCATGGCGATTGCAATAAAGTCTGCATCTTCTGTTTTGTACTCCTCGATGAATCCGTATTTACGGCCTGTGAGTTTTTCGAACTCGGCTGCAACTTCCATGATGACTTCTTTGGCTTTCAGCATGGCCATTGCCTGGTCGTGCTTGTGCTCAAAGTAAACTTCAGGCATGTCGAACGGTCCATATGTATGAGGGTTCTTGTAGTCTAAGAGAGGCATGAGAGCCTTATACTCTCCAACGAATTTTTTAACGTCTTCCGTCTCAATTGGCTCAAGTGATTCGATAGCGTGTGTGACGATGAAACCGTCAAGACAGTTCATCACCGGCAGTCTGACTCTGAGATCTTCTGCGATACGGAAAGACATGATCGAGTTGTCATAGGCTTCCTGCACGTTTTCTCCGAAAATCTGAATCCAGCCGCTGTCCCTTGCGCCCATTGCATCCGAATGATCGCAGTGGATGTTGATCGGTCCTGACAGGGCTCTGTTGGCGACAGTCATTACGATCGGCATCCTCATGGAAGAAGCGATGTAGAGTGTTTCCCACATGAAAGCTAGACCGGCAGATGCAGTGGCGGTGACGGAACGGGCTCCTGCAGCTGCGGCACCGATACACATACTCATAGAGCTGTGTTCAGATTCGCTGCATACATACTCAGTGTCTACTTCTCCGTCAGCAACGTAATCTGAGAAGGCTTCCACAATAATCGTCTGAGGTGTGATTGGATATGAAGCACAGAAATCAGGGTTCACCTGTTTCCAAGACAGTGCGACTGCTTGATCACCATTAATTGCTAACCGTTTCATTGACGTCCCTCCGGGACCATTGTGATTGCCTTTTTGGGACAATCCTGCGCACAGATTCCGCAGCCTTTGCAGTGGGTGAGTTTGAATCCCAAGACTTCACCGTTTTCAACAATTATGGAGTTGTCAGGGCAGAATACCCAGCAGGTCATACAATTCACACATTGTTCCTTGTCCAGAACTGGACGCTGAGAACGCCATGACCCAGTCTCATACGACTTTGCAGTGCCTGCAGGAATAATTGCGGAAGTGGCTGTTGTCTCATATTCTGCCATTTACTGTACCTCCTCATATGCACGTTTCACGCTGAGAACATTCTTCTCAACGACTGGTGCGGGAAGCTTTCCTCCCAGTTTGATCTGCATTTCAGCAATGACGCTGTCTAAGCCAACGATTCCTGAAACTTTAACCAAAGCACCCAGCATTGCGGTGTTAGCCAATGGCTTACCGATGGTCTCAAGAGCAATCTTAGATGCATCCACGACATGGACGTCCATGTCTGTGTTGAGCGTCTTCTTTAATTCACTTACAGAAGCTGTATTATTGACAATTAAAGAACCAGTTTTCTTCAGTCCTTCCAGCACGTTGATGTTTCCAATCAGAGTTGGATCCAAAACAGCAACATAGTCTGGGAAATAGACTTGGCTGTGCACTTTTATGGGCTCATCGGATACTCTAGCAAATGCACGGATGGGCGCCCCCATTCTTTCCGGACCGAACTCCGGGAAAGCCTTCATGAACTTACCTTCATAAAGGGCTGCGCCTGCTAGAATTTCATTAGCAGTGACGATACCTTGTCCGCCTCTGCCATGCCATCTAACTTCTAATGTACTCAAGACAGTCCCTCGCGTGTTTGACGGTATGATTGAGAATATATAACTCTATCTTAGGTTATAGCAGAATATCAAATGGTATTTTACGATTTTGCCCTTATTTTCTATGAAAAATAGTAAAAAAATACGCTTTTCGAAAAAAGTGTTGAAAAAGAAGGTTAGTTTATTTAGAATTGATACGATCTGCCAAGCAGGGATACTTTTCCATTTTCCTGCCTTCTGAATCGTAGAGATGACCATCTCTAAGAGAAATTTCACCATTGACGAGCATCTTGATTGTTTCCATCAGCAGAGGGGCTTCCCTGCGGGATTCCTCTGATCTGACGTTCTGTATCTTCTCATCTCTGCTTCCGCTTCCTGCCACTGATGAAACTGAAAAACTGTCAAAGGCAATGGTGTCGCCGCGGTCAAGCTCAGGACTGCAGATGTGAACCATAGAGCCGTAGCACTCATCGTTATTGTCGATCACCTGGCCGACTATCTCCATCCACGTCCCTTTGTAAGTATCAGGCAGAGCAGGATGTAAATTAATTAATGGATATTTGATGCAGGTGGCATCATCGAAAATCAGCATGTAGCCGGCAAGAACGCCGAAATCCATCTGGTAGCGGTCGATCTTTTCTCTCAGTTTTTCGCCGTATCTGTTTCTCCATTCAGTCATGTCTTTCTTTTTCAGCTCAGGCTCAAAAGTATCTGAAGGAAGGATTACCACCGGAATGCCGCGCTGCTCGGCTGAGTTTACAATTTCTGTCCGGTATGCATTGTCTTTGATGTCCCTGTTTATGAATACAAAGGCTAACTCTGCGTCTATGTCTCCAGAGTCTATGCGCTCCATCATTGTGTTGTACAGATTCAAAGAACCAGGACCGCGGGCAGTAGTAAACCATCCGATCTTTTTCATAGATTTCACACTGGAATAGCATTTGTCTATATGTAGTTTTGAGCTTTAACAAGAAGCAAAAAGATATTTCCTAATAGTTACAAACGAATGAAGAATTATGGAATCACTCCTAGAATCATTGAAAAATGCCCCTACCCCGGCAGCAGTGGTAATCAGGCATGGAGCAAGATATCCAGCAACCGATTTAGAAAATGAAATGTCAATCGGCCTGACTGAAATCGGCATGGTTGAGTCAAGAATGCTAGGCGAAAATCTCAAAGGATTTTCGTCTGTCAGATTGTTTCACAGCCCGGCTCTTAGATGCAGGCAGACTGCAGAGTGCATCGCAAAAGGACTCGAAACCAACGGCACAAAGGTGGCGGCAATTGAAGAGAGAATAAGCCTCTGCGCCCCGTATGTAAAGGATGAACGGGTTATGGAAGAAGTCTCCAAACTGGGACATGACTTCATCAGCGAATGGTTTAACTCAAATCTGAATTCGGAATGGATATATGATGTGAAAGACTCAGTGAAAATGATCGCCGGACCTGTGCTGAAAAGCCTGAGCGAAATCGGAAAAGGATCTCTAGATATCCATGTTTCACATGACTGGGATATAAGCCTTATGTGGAAAGAACTGGCCGGAGTTGACTACAGAAATGTAGGGTGGCCGGCTTATCTGAGCGGCATTTTGTTCATCATTGAAAACGACTGTATAAAGTGCGTTCCTGTAGCCCCGGACTTTCAATAAAACTTTTTCACATTGATTCTTCATTGTTTGGTGCGGAAGGCTCTGGAGATCTGAACCAGTTCATTATACCACTCACACCTGCAGCGATTACAGCTGCGAACGCCATCGTCAGAATAAACGACAATACTGTGGTCATCAGTTTCATTAACATAGCATCGAGGTGTGTAACTTTTGGAACTAGTATTTTCTCCGCTCAAAGTTTGGACAATAATTAGTTTCTATAAGGACTAAAAAACTAATTTTACCAAGGTATAAGCATCCGCGTTTACAAATCATAAATGGAAAGTATTTTTTAATGCGATTGTTTGAACCTTCATATGGACGCTATAAGAGCAGCCGCAGAGAAGGCTAGAAAATCATCATTCAGCCTGTCGTCAATCCCGCTTGATGTCAGAAATGCTGCGCTTGAGTCGATAGCTCTGGCTTTGGAATCGAATTCTGAAGAAATCATAGAAGCCAACACTAAAGATATGAAAGCCGCAGAGGAGATGAAACTGCCTCAGGCACTCATAAAGCGTCTGAAATATTCGCAGGACAAGATCACTGAGTCTGTAACGTCAATAAGATCGATCATGCAACAGGAAGACGTGATCGGAAAGGTGCTGTCAAGAACAGAACTGGATGAGGGTCTGATTCTGGACAAAGTCTCCTGTCCGATAGGCGTCATCGGCGTAGTGTTCGAATCACGTCCAGATGCTCTGGTGCAGATTTCATGCCTGTGTCTGAAGTCAGGAAATGCAGTTCTGCTCAAAGGCGGCTCTGAAGCTAAGAATACAAATATCATTCTGGCAGACCTGATCCAGAAGGCAATCGTCTCTGTGGATGAAAGATTTGACGGCGCCGTACAGCTCCTGTCTACAAGGGAAGAGTTCCAAAGCCTGCTGAAACATGACGATCTGATTGATTTAGTCATTCCCAGAGGATCGAACCAGCTTGTAAGGTCAATCATGGAGTCTACGAGAATACCAGTAATGGGACATGCAGCAGGAATCTGCCACACTTATGTGGATAAGGATGCGGATCTGAAGATGGCTGTGAAAGTCTGCTTCGATGCAAAGGTGCAGTACCCGGCAGTCTGCAATGCCACTGAGACTCTTCTGATTCATTCAAAGGTAGCGGAAAAATTCCTGCCGGCCGTAGCAGAAGAATATGAGAAGGCCGGTGTGGAGATGCGCGGAGACGAGAGGGCCACAAAAATAGCCAAGATGAAAACTGCCTCTGAAGACGACTGGTCTGAAGAATACAATGATCTGATAATCTCAATAAAGATCGTAGACTCTCTGAAAGAGGCAATAGATCACATCAACAGATACTCATCCCACCATACTGATGCGATAATAACATCCAGCGAAGCGGCGGCAGATGAATTCATGAACGATGTTGATTCATCATCAACCATGTGGAACACCTCTACAAGGTTTGCAGACGGATACCGCTACGGCCTGGGAGCAGAAGTGGGAATATCGACAAACAAGACTCACGCCCGCGGCCCGGTAGGCTTGGAAGGATTGACAATCTACAAGTATAAACTCCGTGGTAAAGGGCAGACTGTAGCAGAGTACTCAGGAAAAGACGGCAGGAAGTACACTCACAGGAAATTACTATGAGAAATCTGGACGTTAAGAGGGTGGTTGTCAAAATAGGCACCAACACGCTGTGCAGAGAAGACGGCGGCATCAATTCTGCGTATCTGGAAGACGTAGCCAGGCAGGTTGTGGAACTGCAGTCTAAAGGTATTCAGTGCATAGTGGTCAGCTCCGGCGCCATTGGGGCGGGTTCAACTGAGCTGGGCCTTGACGGCATCCAGAAAGATGTGGCTATGAAACAGGCCTGCGCCGCCGTCGGGCAGAGCCTGCTGATGAGAGCCTGGAGAGAAGCATTCAGCATCTATGGAAAAAAAGTCGGGCAGGTTCTCTTAACCTACGGGGCATTTTCTGACCGTACCAGGCATTTGAATCTTAAGAAAGCGATTGATGAACTGTTCAGACTTAATGCTGTTCCCATCGTAAATGAGAATGATGTCATCGCTACAGATGAAATCGAAGAAATCTTTGGCGACAATGACAAGCTTTCAGCTTTAGTTGCGGGTAGCACCGACTCTGATTTACTACTCCTGCTAACAGACGTAGACGGCCTATATGACAGGAATCCAGACGCCGACCCGAATGCACTGCTGATTCCGGTGGTGGATGAAATCACAGAAGACATCCTGAGAATCGCCGGATCGAAAAAGAACGAGCGCTCCACAGGCGGAATGCGTACCAAGATAAATGCAGCAATGATCGCCATGGAATGCGGCTTCACCATGATCATAGCCAACGGAAAAGAAGAGAATGTCATCCTGAGAGTAGTTTCATCCGAAGATATCGGAACTATGTTCACTCCTAACTCTCACTACTCAAACAGGGAGCGCTGGCTGGCATATGCATTTCCTCATGGAACTATTAATATTGATAAAGGAGCAGAGGAAGCTATCAGGAATGGAAACTCGCTTCTGCCGTGCGGCATAACTTCTGTAGAGGGAGCATTCAAAAGAGGAGATATAGTCAGGATAGGAGACTTTGCAAAGGGAGTAGCGAACTTCAGCTCAGAAGAGCTGGAAGTCCAGCTGGCGCTGTGCAGAGCCGAAAGAGAGAAAGGCGAGCATTACAAGAATGAAAGCGCATTCGTGAGCAGCAGCAACATAATTCTCACAAAAAATTCTCCTGAACTGAGAGGAAATTGAGCATTCTTTTAGTATCACAGCTTGAAAAGAGCTAAGTCTTGAGCGAGCTGAAGAAAAGCATAGGGCTCTTCGGGGCGACCGCATACGGCATCGGCACAATAGTAGGCGCCGGAGTCTATGCACTCATAGGAGCGGCAGCGGGAGAAGCAGGCAATGCTGTCTGGCTGACATTTATAATCGCTTCCGCTATAGCGATGTTTACAGCGCTGAGCTATGCAAGGCTGTCATCTCATTATCCCCACAGCGGTGCAGAATATGTCTACGTGGAATCTGCATTCGGCAAAGGGATTCTGCCGTTTATCACCGGCTGGCTGGTGATTTTTTCCAGCGTGGTTTCGATTTCTGCAATCGCCCTTGGCTTCGGCGGATATTTATCTGTGCTTGTGCCGATTCCAAAAGAAATTTCAGCGATCATTCTGATTGTTATTGTTTCATTAATAAATATTAAAGGGATAAGAGAGTCTATTGTGGCAGCTTCGATAATGACGGTTGTGGAACTTATCGGAATAGCCGCAGTGGTAATCCTCGGAGCTCCAGACATTGGCAGCGTGGATTATTTTCAGTCTCCGCATGGGGTTGCCGGTGTGCTGAGCGCGGTCGGCATCGTCTTCTTTTCTATGATTGGTTTCGAAGGAATAGTCAGAATAAGTGAGGAAACAAAGAATGCTGAAAAGAATATTCCCAGGGCTCTTGTTTTAGCCTTGGTAATCTCAACGCTGGTATACGTAGCTGTATCAATAACAGCAGTGAGCCTCGTTCCATATTCAGACTTAGCCGGCTCTTCTGCCCCTCTCTCTGACGCAGCTTATGCAGCGGGAGGAAGCATTGCTGCTCTGCTGATGACGATCATTGCCCTGATTTCAACCTCCAATACAGTGCTGATCGTCCTCATCGCAACTTCAAGAATGATCTACGGCATGGCAGAGGAAGAAGCCATCCCCAAAATTTTCAGAAGAGTTGATCATAAGAGAAAGACTCCTACCGTTGCTATAACAGCAGCAATGATTATTGCCGCGGCATTCTGCTTCATCGGCGGAATTGAAGCAGCGGCATACTTAACAAATTTTACACTTTTCCTGGTGTTCCTGGCTGTAAACCTTTCTGTTCTCGGTTTGGCAAGAAAGGGAGTGAAAATCGGCAGATGGGCGGTGCCGATTTCGGCTGTAGGGGCGATATCATCGGCGGTAATGCTGTTTACATTCTCACTGGAAATTGCAGTCATATCGGCAGCGATAATCGCAATAGGCGTGGCTGCCTATCTGATCCTGACAAGAACTGAAAAGGATTAACACCGTGATGATAGAACGTAAGTAGCATGTTAGACTACAATCTGCTGGTTTCGTTCAGGCCTGGAAAAGAAAAAGAAGCTGAAGACGAGATTGTCAAAAGGTCAATGGACGCCGGAGAGACTGTCGAGGATTGGAATGTCTCGATGGACCCGCAGCTTTACTTAGTAAGAATGAACGGCGATGCCAAGAAAGCAGTGCAGAAGATCATCAGGCTGGCAGAGCATTTTCCCGATGTTTTTGCTTATACCCTGCAATGGATTCCTGTAGACGAATGGATCCCTTCAGATATTGAGACAGTAAAATCAGCGGTGAATAGATATGCAGAGCAGGCGGAAAACGCAGGAGTAGATGTGAAGATGCTTCACACCTGCAGTTCTGACGCCGGCAGAATGACTGAAGTGTTTGAGGGCATGTCGCAGAAAGGCAGCAGCGAAAGGATTGTCGTCAGAGCAGTTGGAGACACTGCTTCGATCTCTCTGCTTAAAGACGATGAAATGATGGATATCAACGAGATCAGGGAAAGAACAGGCATGAGGGCTGTGTGATCAGTGCTGAAAAATATATTAGGGGATAAGCGATAGCGCAATGGCTAGAGTAAGAGAGCTTACCCTTGATATCACGGTGTAGACATGAGTGAAATCAGAATCAGAAAGCGTCACAGGCTGAGAGAAAAAGAAGTAAAGGTCTTGGAAGAAGAGATAAAACAGCGTCTGGGCATCGAGAAGCTCTTCGGCACGAGCATTCCGGTAGACCGCGCTGAAGGGCCTGAATTTGATGTCATTTTCGTCAACAATGAAATTCTGGGTCTCATATATGAGGATAAAGCCTTCCTGAGCGTGCGCGGGCTGCTGAAATATCCTGCTTCGAGATATGGAATTACCGTGGATATGGGAGCCGTACCGTTTGTCACGAAAGGCGCTGATATCATGGGCCCGGGAATAACCGATGCGGATTCCGAAATAGCCCCAGGCGATTTAGTCTGGATCAAGGATATTAAAAACGGAGTGCCGCTGGCAGTCGGACAGGCCCTCATCAGCGGAGAGCAGATGAAGAGCAAATCCCCGGGAAAGGCAATAAAAAATATTCATCATGTCACAGACAAACTGTGGAAAGCTGGAGAAGACTGATACTTTTTCCGAATGAGATATATATAGATGATGGCATTGCGAGTTTAGAGGGATGCAAGTTGGCTTTTCCGAGATTTGGTAAAGGAGACAAAAAGGGAAACGGCGAAGGTGAGATTGAGTATCTGGACCTTGGAAGCATGTACTTCGAAGGCGAGACAAATGCAGGAAATCTCATTAAATTAGCTGAAATTTACAGATACGAAGATCTTAACAAAATCATACAAGGCGCGTATGATGGAAATATCATTCTAATTGACTATTCTCCAATTGCAAACGATCATGATTCCCTGAGAAGGATCACCAGCGAGTTAAAGGCAGTAGCCAGAGATGTCAACGGAGATGTTGCGGCTATTGAGAACAACATACTGATTCTTGCCCCGAACGGAATAAAAATTGACCGCAGCAAGATCAAAGGAGGATTCAGCTGATCAATTGAGCGCCTTACGGGCGCTTAGTCTCCAACATTTAATATACAAATTTTACATCTTTACAACGTGTCATCTAAGGTCATTCATGACAGTGTGCACGGCAGCGTAAAAGTAGAAGGTATTTTTTTAGAGCTGCTTCAGAGGCCGGAAATACAGCGTCTTCAATCAATTCACCAGCTGGGTCTGGCATACTATGTTTTTCCAGGAGCTAATCACACCAGGTTAGAGCATTCTCTCGGCACATATCATATGGCTAAGACCATGGCGGCATCCCTGGAGCTTAGTAAAGAAGACACGAGGACGGTATGCGCGGCCGCGATGCTTCATGACCTGGGGCATTCACCTTATTCTCACACTTTGGAGGAAGTGATTGAAAACATCACAGGCATGGATCACATGAACACGACATGCGATGTTATCATGGGCCGCATTCCTTTTGTAACTGAAACTTACAAAAAAACAATGGGAGAAACGGCACCGATCGCAGAAGTGCTGGAAAATGAAGGTATTTCTGCGGAGGACGTCTGCAGCCTTATTTCCGCATCAAGCAGGGAGTCACCAAACTGGCAGACATATTTTGATCTGGAAAACGGACAGGGAAGCTTCAGAGAAAAAACATATCTCAAAAATATAATCTCCGGGCCGCTGGACGTCGATCAGATGGATTACCTGCAGAGAGATGCTTACTACACTGGAGTAGCGCATGGAACTATTGATGTAGATAGGCTGATGCAAACCGTAACCATATCGCACGGCGGCCTGGCAATACACAAAAGCGGCTTAGTGGCAGTGGAGGGGCTGATGGTAGCCCGTTCGTTGATGTATACTTCTGTTTATTTTCACAAGACCGTCAGAATTGCAGAGATGATGCTCTGCAAGGCAATAGACACCGCTCCGCCCTCAATTCTGCAGAATGCACATTTGAATACAGACGCTGCGCTGAATCTTGAACTTCAAAACAACAATGAAGACTCACAGAGGCTTATGACGCTTCTCAATTACCGCAGACTGTATAAAAAGGCCCTCAGTGAAACGGCATCATCTCTCAGTGATGAGCAGAGAACGAGTCTCATTGAGATCGCCGACTACAAAAAAAGAAAACAGAAAGAAATTGAAATTGCCGACAGAGCAGGAGTTCCTCACACGGATGTCACTTTGGACATCCCTAGTAAGTCGATTCTTTTATCAGAGCTTACAATCGGCAAAACGGAAGTGCCCATCTTGGACAACGGCAGAGTAAGAACCTTATCAAAATACAGCCCGCTGGCAAGAGCCATTCAGGCAAGAAGCGTCCATGACTGGGCCTTCCTTGTGTCTTCTCCGCAGCACTGCGCAGAAGACGTAAGAAAAGCCGCAGCCAAGGTGCTGTTTGATTAACCTTTCATGACGCCTAACGGCACCAGTTTGGCTACTTTCTTAGAGAGGCCGGCTCCGGCAACGACGTCTATGACATTTTCAATGCTCTTATAGGCATCAGGAGCTTCCTCAAGAATTCCGTCTTTGGTGGCAGACTTGAGGAAAATTCCCATTCCTTCCATGTTTGTTTTGATACCCTGCACAGTAAATTTGCGCATTGCTTCAGAGCGGGACATAATTCTTCCGGCACCGTGGCAGGTGGAACCGAATGTCTCGGACATACCGCATTCTGTACCTACCAGCACATAGCTTCCGTGACCCATGTCACCCGGAATGAGTACGGGCTGGCCGACTGAAGAATAGCATGCCGGAATTTCCGGATGCTCTTTGGGAAATGCTCTGGTGGCGCCTTTGCGGTGTACATACACTTTTCTGCGCTGGCCGTCCACATTATGCTCTTCCAGCTTGGCGATGTTGTGGGCTACGTCATACACCTGATGCATGCCCATATTCTCTGCATCGCGCTTGAAGCATTCCTCAAATGATTCTCTGATCCAGTGTAAAATCATCTGTCTGTTGGCCCAGGCATAGTTGGCTCCGCAGGCCATGGCTTTGAAGTAATCTTCCCCGTCTTTGCTGTTTACGGGAGCGCAGGCCAGCTGTCTGTCCGGCAGCTGCAGTCCTACTTGTTTTACATTTTTTTCCATTACCTGGAGATAGTCGGTTGCAATCTGATGCCCGCAGCCTCTGGAACCGCAGTGCACTGTCACCGTCACCTGTCCTTTTCTGAGTCCAAAGGCTTTGGCGGCTTCTTCATCAAAGATCTCTTCAACATAATCAACTTCAAGGAAGTGGTTCCCAGAGCCTAAAGAACCCAGCTGGGGAATTCCTCTTTTTCTCGACTTGTCGCTTACTTTGGAAGGGTCTGCATTTTTCATTCTGCCTTCTTCTTCAGTGACGCGCAGATCTTCATCCCAGCCGTAGCCGTTCCTGACTGCCCATTCCCCGCCCTCGACCAGAACTTCATCGATCTGTGCCCTGGTGAGATTGATGAGTCCTTCAGAGCCCACTCCGGAAGGCACGTTTTTGAAAAGCGTGGAAACCAGTTCTTTGATATAAGGCTGCACATCTGAGACTTCTAAGTCTGTACGCACCAGCCTCACCCCGCAGTTTATGTCGAATCCGATTCCGCCTGGAGAAATTACTCCTTCGTCGGCATCCATGGCTGCCACTCCTCCAATGGGAAAACCATATCCCCAGTGGATATCCGGCATTGCCAGCGAATTACCTACAATCCCAGGCAGGCATGAAACATTTGCGGCCTGCTCTGGTGCATCGTCTTCCCTCAGTGCCTGGAGCATTTCACCTCCAGAATATATGACAGCGTCTGTGTTCATCCCGGATTTGTAACCGCGCGGAATCTTCCAGCGGAAGTCGTCTATTTTCTCAAGTGGACCTTCGTAGCTCATTCAAAACAGCAAATAACAACGTGCTATAACCTCTTGCCGGTTGGTATATATCCCACATGTTGCAGAGACACTATCCGGGATTCTGCAGATGTCTGACAAACTAATCAATGAAGAGATATTCGTAAGACCTTACTGCCTCGGCGACGAAGAAAGAATAGTACCTTTTCTGGAGATGTATATGGGATGGAGGGCGCCGAAGGGAGTTGTGCCTGCCGAGCACTGGAAATGGAAATATCTGAATAACCCCGTAAGCGAAGCCGCTGTCTGCATAGCAGAATACAATGGTAATCTGGTCTCGGCTGCAGCCTCAATACCATCTGAGATTCTTCTGCGCGGAAAACCCGTTCTTTCAGCTCAGGGAACGGATCTCTGCACCAGTCCGGAGTTTAGAGGCAAAGGTCTGATCAGCAGAGTTTCAGACTGCAGGGATAAAATAAAAGAGGATCTGGGTGTGAAGCTGGATTACGGTTTTCCCAATAAGGCATCATCATATGTAAGTTTAGAAAAGAGAGGATTTGAAATCGTACCTTTAAAATTCATTCAGTTCCGGTACGTGATAGATCTAGATGAGTTCTTTCAGGGCAGTGTCGGCAAGGCCAAACGGATGGCCTACTCTGCAATCAAATCAATGAGAAAGGTCTCTTCGTCACCTGAAATTGAGATTGAAGAAATAACAGAATTCAGAAAAGAGTTTCAGGAATTCTTTGAAAAATGCTCTAAAAATTTTGACCTTATCGCCGCCAGACGGCCGGGAAACCTCAATTGGAGGTATCTAGACCCCAGAGCCGGGCAGTTCAAAGCATTCTGCGCAAGAAGAAATGGAGAACTCGCCGGTTACATTGTGATAGGAAGAAGAGGAAACGATGCATCGATAGCTGACTTGTTAATCTCTCCCAAAGACACCAAGGCTCTGGATTCTCTGATCGTAAAAGCGATTCAGCATTCCGCAGAAACAGAAGCGTGCAGTCTGCTGTGCCTTCTGCCCAATGAACACCCATACGGCAGAAGAATGTCTGCGGCAGGGTTCCTTGTGGAAGAAAGGTACACCGGAGACATAAAAATGAGTATGATCTGGAAAGGCCCTGAGTTAGACGATAATATTAAAAAAATGCTAAAAAACGAATACATGAAATGTCACATAACTCTGGGAGACACCGACTGGATATGAAGCGCTACCGCTGTGTCCAAAGATAATTCTAAAAATCAGAATAAGAAAAGAAATGCAGTATGATGGATCAATAAACTGTAATGAAGGGGCCCGGTCCGAGATTTGAACTCGAGTCTAGGGATCCACAGTCCCACAGGATGCCAGGCTACCCCAACCGGGCCATATATACAGCGTTTCAGCGACTAGTTTAAGAAGTTTGGTTAATTGATTAAAAAGATACAACAATTTATGCGGTAAGTGGGGGCACTGGGATTTGAACCCAGATCAGCGGGTTTCCACCACATGGGGAGCGACCCCATGCGAATTAACGAGTCAGCGCTCCAGTTAGTCATCACCGGTCAGCAAACCCGTTCGCAGTCATTCTCGATAACTGGAGCCCGCGAGGATGCCGTGTTACCCCATACCCCCAGGGTTCAGCCTTATGCCTTACGCATACGTTGTTGTCTCTTTCGGCGCCTCATTTTCTTTTTGCGCCATTTCCATCTTTGTTTACCCCGCTTTTTCCAAGCGCGTGAACTTCGTTTCATCGTGAATCTCCTAATTTATTTCCACCGTGAACCGGTAGTTAGATATGAAGCTTTTGTTTGAATGGCGAGCTCGGGGGGATTCGAACCCCCGACCACTGACTTAGAAGGCCAGTGCTATATCCAGGCTAAGCCACGAGCCCACGGATTCAACATACCACACGTTTGGATATATCATGCGGTACTACTGCCTCCAAAGCTTTGTTACTTATATTTCTTTCTATCGGTCAAACTCAACCAGATCAGGCTTTTTCATTAGCATTGTTCAAACCATATATATTAACTTAAATGCTTTAATCTGTATTTTGAATGCATATAGATTGCAGAGAAGAAAGCCGCACTGCGTGTTTATTATGGAATATTCTATAATAACCATAATCCAATCCATCACTTCTACCGCAGAGAATTTTTAATATGTACATAAATTTAGAATCAAATATGAATTAACTGTAGATATGTTCAGTTTTTTAAAAAGATGAAAATAAGGCCTCCTGCAGACCATGGTAAAAGTAACATATGTGGCAGAGATCTTCTATCCTGAGATTTTTGAAAATCTGGGCGGTGATATATCTGGATATTTCGTGTAAATATACTACTCATACCTTAATGACATGCGTGATATCGGCGGCCTTGTGTCCAACGAAATCAGTACTGCAGTAACATATATACCATACAAAGCCCAGAAAGAAGTAAATAAACAACTTCAAAAGAGAGCGGGGGTTCAAATCCCCCCCTGTCTTTGTTTTTTAAACTTGAAGATTAGGCATCATGACTTAAATATGCAGCAATCAGCATTGATGCCCGCAGAAAGAGTGGTTTTTCCCCATAAAAACTGCCAAAACATGCGCATCATTCAAGTACTGGTTGAACCCTAAAACGCCTGGTGACGGGATGAGGCTCATCATATATACAGGCAAAGGTGGAGTCGGAAAGACTTCAGTCGCGGCTGCAACTGCTCTCAAATGTGCTAGAAAGGGTTACAAAACGCTGATCATGTCTACTGACGCTGCACACTCAGTATCGGATTCCATGGAAACTGAGCTCTGCGGGCAGCCTACAAGAGTCGAGGAGAATCTGGATGCACTTGAGATTGATATGTTATATGAACTGGAAACCCGCTGGAGCGAGATTCAGAAGTACATCTCAGACTTTCTTGTGTCCCAGGGCCTTGACGGCATCACCTCAAAGGAGATGTCTGTAATCCCGGGAATGGAACTGATGTCCGCCTTGTTCTATTTAGACGACTTCAACAAAAAAGGAACTTACGATGTAGTTGTGATGGATACAGCTCCTACGGGAGAGACCATCAAGCTGCTGTCATTCCCCGAGTCGTCAGAATGGTATTCTGACAAGCTGTACCGCATAATCCACAACCTCATCAAAGTAGCAAGGATGACAATCGGAAAGGTAATGTCCACTCCGCTACCGTCAGAAGAGCTGCTCAAAGATCTGGAGATGCTGATCGGAAGGATGAAGAATGTCCAGCAGATTCTGGAAGACCCGGAAATCACCTCGATCCGTTTGGTAGTAAACCCGGAAAAAATGGTAATCAATGAGACGAAACGTGCTTACACATACCTCTGTCTCTACGGCCTTACCGTAGAATGCCTGGTCATCAACAGACTGCTTCCAGACGGCAATGACGACTACTTCGCACAGAAGAGATCTGAACAGGAAAAATACATGAAAATCATCCAGGAATCCTTCGACCCCCTGAAGATGCTGAAGGCTCAGCAGCTACCAGTAGAGCTAGTGGGAATGAAATCTCTGGAGTATCTGGGAGATATGCTCTTCGGAGACGATGACCCGACAAGCAGGTTCACCACCGAGAGGCCGATTGAAATTTACAGTGAAAATGGAAAAGATATTATTGCGCTAAGGCTGCCTTTCATGCCAAAAGAAAAAGTGCAACTCTATAAATCCTCGGACAGCCTTGTAGTAGAAGCAGGCCAGTACCGTAGATCGATGTCTCTACCATTTACATTCATAAAGAAAGAGCCAGAAAAAGCAGAGTTTACGGACGGCATGTTAAGAATAGTGTTCCCAGGAGATGATGTAAGTGGAGAACGAAAATACACAGTGTGATGAAACTTACACCCAGCATGACTCAGGTCTGAAAGGTGAGGTTGAGAAACTAATTAATGTTATATTTCCGCCGGAAGCCAGACAGCATATGATAAGAGCTACCACAGAGGTCATTCTTGCGGTGGACGCAGCAATGCCGAAAGGTCTTGTTCCTCAGGAAGTCAAAGACCAGTGCGAAGTCGTGAGAAGAGAAACAGCCACGTTGGTAAAGACAATGGTGCACGCGGCAACCAATCCGCAGCAGCCGGCCGATAAGCCGAAATCAGAAGAAAACGAAGAAAAGGGTTTGCAGAAGATTGAGTTCTCCTAATCAATCGGATCTTTTACAAACAAATCTCTGCATTCAGCACATAATAGGGGACCGCGGCCGGAAACCGCCCCGGTCTGCCTTAGATCATATGAATAATTTTCACAGTTTTCACAATAGCCGGCTAAGGAGACCGGCTCTCTTTCAAAATGAGCGTCAGAACAGATGCCGCTGCGCTCTGCAGCGTTTTCAATCAAGATAGGAGACAGTTTTGCCAGGTCCCCTTCTGAAACTATACCGATAAGTTCGCCTTTGGCAATGACTGGCATGCACCTGATTTTCATGCTGGACATTTTCTTGCCTGCGGAGGAGAGAAGCTCTTCAGGAGCAGCCGTTATCACTGGAGAGGTCATGATGTCACAGACCAGAATAGTTTCAGAGTTTCTGTTTTCAGCAGCGATCTTTTCAACAAAGTCAGTTTCTGTCAGTATGCCCACTGGATTTCTCCCGTCGACGATGACGACTCCGCGGCTGTTCTGGGAGTTCATCAGAGCGGCGGCTTCTCTTGCTGTGGATTCTCTTACACAAGTGACAGCCTCACTCATTATATCAGAAACACGGATGTTGGATTCGAATACCATAAAGTCAGATTTGCATTCAAGAGGTACAAATAGCTTGACCGGCAGACCCAGCGGGACCAAGGAGTAACAATCCTTTTACCGCAGCACAGCAGACAAGATTGAGAGTAAGCTTACAGCTCCCGTATCAGCCGCTATGCGTATTTCAAAGATTACTTGTGAATTCCCAGAGCTCCAAAGATCTGCTAATATGAATGAAACCTCACTAGGCCGGCTCTGCATCTAGGATCTGACTCGCCATATGTCTGAAGTAAGTCTCCATAAAACCACACCTCCAATAGCTCACTGCCTGCAGTGGAACAAAGAGCTATAATGGCCAAGCATTCAGATGTCAAATCTTAGATACGTCCTTCCAGCCAAGTTGGATATTTTATGGCAAGCATAACATACTTTCCCTCTTATCTCAAAATGCGGCTTTTTCATTCAGGCTCTGCACGACTGAACATATCTAAAATCAGCTGCTTATTCTTCACATATGGCTATGAAACGCCAGATAAACACCGTGTGGCAAAGCTTGTCCGGTGATGCGCAGTCTGTAATTTATTTTCCAACCGTCCAAGACAAATATTCTATTCCTAAAATGAATAGCCCGCGGCTATCGGCAGATTGTTATTGAGAATATGCATATTGTATTCTCATGGACGAAGCCGAGGGGAGATCCGCAGTCGGACTGGCCAGAAACGCTGTGGATGCCGAAACTGGCAGCGGAAAAATAGATACCAGCATGATTCCTGCATCATTTGACGAAAAAAGAGGAGTGTTCGTCACTCTGAAAACTTATCCAGATAATGATCTGAGAGGCTGTATAGGGTTTCCGGAACCGGTGTATCCCCTGGGCGAAGCCATAATCCAGGCGGCGCAGTATGCCTGCCACGACCCCCGCTTCAATGATCTGGAGAAAGAAGAAACTGATGCCGTCACAGTAGAAGTTTCTGTGCTGACAGTCCCGCAGCTTATGACAGTTGAAGCGGAAAACAGGCCGCAGGAGGTCGAGATAGGAAAAGACGGATTGATCATAGAAAGAGGCAGCTACAGAGGACTTCTGCTTCCCCAGGTGGCTGTGGAATGGAAATGGGGCAGCGAGGAGTTTCTTGCGCATGCCTGTTCCAAAGCCGGCCTCAGATCCAATATGTGGAAGAGTGCTGAAACCAGAGTGTTCAAGTTCCAGGCGGAGATCTTCTCTGAAGTCTCGCCGAGGGGAGATATCAGGAGGTATGAGGAGTAATGAGCGAGCTGGTAATTGAAGGCAGAGCGTACGTCAAGGGCAGCATAGCCAACTGGTGCATAGGCATTGACGACGGCAGGATTACAGAAATAGGAAAGAGTCTCAGAGGAGACGACCGCATCAACTTCAAAGACAGTATAATCTTTCCCGGCTCAATCGATCCTCACGTGCATTTCAGAGATCCGGGGCTGACTGAAAAAGAAGATTTTTCAACCGGTTCTCTGGCAGCGGCGTTTGCCGGCGTCACCTGTGTTTTAGATATGCCGAACACTATTCCTCCAAGCATCTCCAAAACGTCTCTTCTGGAAAAGAAAGAAGAGATCTCAAAGAAATCCTGGATAGACTACGGCCTCTTTGCAGGCTGCGTTCCCGGATCAGACCTCAAAAGCATGGCTCCCTATACTGCCGGTTTCAAGCTGTTCATGGGCTCGTCGACCGGCAGGCTGCTTGTCACGGAAGATGCTGACACCAGGAAGATTCTGGCGGCTGCCGGGGAATGCGGCAAAGTCCTCAGTGTGCATGCAGAAGACGAGAAGCTGATCAGCAAAGATCCGGAGAAGAATCTTTCAGACCATGCCAAGAACAGACCGCCTGAAGCTGAAGTGACGGCGATAAACAGACTTAAGGGAACTGAAAGCAGAGTTAACATCTGCCACGTTTCTTCAGCTCCGGGCCTGGAAGCGCTGCAGGAGACAAACTTTACTTCAGAAGTTACAGCCCACCACTTGTTTTTTGATAAGGACAGCGTGGGAAAAGGAGCTTACGCTAAAGTCAATCCCCCGCTGAGAACAAGGGAAGACCGCTTTGCACTGATGAAAGCCTTCATGGACGGCAGGATAAGCATGTTCGGATCAGACCATGCGCCGCACACCATTGAAAACAAAGAGCAGGAGTTCGGCTACGCCCCTTCGGGAATGCCCGGGGTGGAGACTTCAGTCCCGATTCTGCTGGCCATGGTGAAGAGGGGGCAGTTTCCCTTGGAGAGATTTGTCAATGCAGTCTCAGAAAAACCAGCAGAAATATTCAGCCTCAGCAAAGGCTCGATAGAGGTGGGGAAAGACGCCGACTTTATGATTGTAGATCCCGGACGCATTGATGCCATAAAAGTTAAGAACCTGCATAGCAAGTGCGGCTGGAGCTTGTTTGAAGGATTTGATGCCCTGTTTCCGCAGGCTGTGATGCTTGGCGGAGACCTGCTCATTGAAGAGGGGAGCATCGTCGGAGACAGAGCTGGGAAGGATGTAATTGTCTATGCAAAATCTTGATGTGGATTTGTCTGAGCTTGAAGGCAAGATGTTTACCTGTTACGAAGAGTGCGGGCTCTGCTGCCTGTGCCAAGCGGAGGTGCTGCCTGAAGAAGTTCCCTTCTTCAAAAAGAACTACCCGAAAAACATCGTGCAGAAGACAGAACCTCATAGATATACGGCTCTGGCTCTTAAAAACAAAGAGGGGCCGTGCATATTTCTCGCACCGAACAGAAGGTGCACCATCTACAATAACAGACCGCACTACTGCCGGCAGTTTCCCTTCCACCTTTACTCCGGAGACAGAATACAAGTGGAACTAGATCTGTCGTGCCGCGGAGTCTGGGGAAAGACCGGAGAAGATGCCCTGATCGTGGGAGCCAACATGGTCTCCGATCATATGGACGAGCTCAGAGAATACCTGGCCCAGTCAAAAGAAATCTATCAGGAGTTTGAAACAAACTGCAAGGAGGCGGGTACATACCGTACTCCTGACTACATGCGCAGAAAAGTCAAAGAGAAGATCCCGCAGATGATGAATCTCCAGTATCTTGCTAAGATACTGGACATGTCCTGCGAAGATGAGGAAATGGAACTCCCGGAAGATGTTGAGGGCAGAGAATACTCAAAGAAAGATCTGGAGATCTCCACGATGGAAACTGGAATGGAATCCCTCATCGCTGAAGATATCTATTCAGCTCCAGTCTACTGCGACCCGCTCAACAGATGGAATGTGTTCATGGCTGAAGACAACGAGATAGAATGGGCAATCATGGGCGACGACGGAGTTCTGACCCCCGCCGGAAAGATTGATCCTCAGAAGATAGAACTTCTAACGCCTGAAGGAGAAGGCGTGCAGATATTCCTTGATTACCTGAATACCCTTAACAACAGAGACAGCTCGATGGGCTACACCTACTATTTGGTGGATGACTACGGCTACGAAGATTACCTAGCGAATGCCTACTACGGCATGATTGCTACTTCAGCTCTCGATGTGCTGTGGAGAGCTTCCCTGATAGCTCATATCAATGGATGGAAGCTTGATGCCAGAGGTATGACGGAGGGCATAATCGCTTATGATATGGACCGTTTAGATGCGCCTACGATTGGAGCATTTCTGTAAAAGGAGTGTAGTTAGCTTCAAATAGTCCCTGGATTTATGGGGATTCCTGGTGGATGTAATGCAGAAACCTCTCACCGTTCTGAATCAGACGATTAATCGTCCCGTAATCGTTGAGCTAAAAGCAGGAAGAGAATACAGGGGAATCCTTGACGGGTATGACCCACACATGAATTTAGTGCTTAAAAACGCTGAAGAACTTGTGAATAACGAAGTGGTGAGAAAGCTCGATTTGACAATCGTGCGCGGGGACAATGTGATCTATATTTCACCGTAATCAGATTTACTAAGGAGATGAAGATATGGGAAAAGGTACTCCCTCTATGGGTAAGAGATCAAGCGGCAAGTCTCACATACCTTGCCGCCGTTGCGGAAGGAGCGCATACAACATCGTAAAAGGCACATGCGCCTCCTGCGGATATGGCAAGACTACCAGGATTAGATCCTATTCCTGGGCTAAGCAGCATTAAATGGAGGATTACATGGTCGACATGCCCGGACATTATTGCGGGGTTGTCGCCATGGCATTGACTTCAGATGCTGTTCCTTCACTGAAACGGGCATTAAGAGTTATTCAACACCGTGGCCAGGAAGGAGCAGGTATAGCTGTATATAAAGATGATAGAATACAATCCCTAGCTAATGTAGGGTTGGTACATGAAGTTTTAAGCGGGCCGCATTACAACGAAATTGAAGGTAACTACGGAATCGGACACGTCCGATATTCCACTACCGGTCGTTCAGTAGCCCAAAATTGTCAGCCAATTGTAGTCACTTCTGCCATAGGCGATGTAGCTGTAGGACATAATGGAGATCTTGTAAACTCTGAAGCTATGAGAGAAAAGCTTCAGAATATCGGATGGGCGTTCCTGACAACTACTGATTCTGAAATCATTATCAGATTACTTGTAAATGAGCTGAAAGAAGGCGTTGATCCGATAAAAGCCATCAGGAATGTAATGCGCTCGCTGGACGGCGCATATTCTCTGGTAATCATGATTAAAAACAGGATTTTTGGTGTGCGTGATCCTCTAGGATTCCACCCATTAAGCATAGGAAAACTGGATAAGGGATACGGGCTTGCGTCCGAATCCGCTGTTTTTGATATTTTACAGGGTCAATTCGTAAGAGATGTGAATCCTGGCGAAATCGTCGAAATTTCTTCAGACGGTTATACTGTGTATCCATCAAGTTCAAAAGAGAGCAGCGCTCACTGCATGTTTGAATGGATCTATTTCGCACGTCCAGATTCAGTCCTTGACGGCAAAGAAGTCTATGATGTAAGAAAGAGGCTGGGAATGATTTTGGCAAGAGAGCATCCTGTGGATGCAGATGTTGTCATTCCTGTTCCGGATTCCGGAAGGGCTCATGCCATCGGCTACGCTGCTGAATCCGGTATTCCATACGAAGAAGGGTTTATGAAAAACCGCTACGTAGAACGTACTTTCATTCTTCCAGAACAGTCTATGAGGGAAGAGGGAGTCGGACTTAAGCTGAACCCGATTAAATCAACGGTTGCCGGAAAGCGCATTGTTGTCGTAGATGACTCAATCGTAAGAGGAACTACGCTGAGGAAGATTATACAGCTCCTCAGGAAAGCAGGCGCCAAGGAGGTTCATGTACGCATCGGATGCCCCCCAGTCATAGCTCCATGCTATTACGGTGTGGATATGCGTACAAGGGACCAGTTCATAGCTACAAACAGAAGCATTGACGAGATTGCAGAGTATCTTACGGCAGATAGTGTGAAATACACAAATATCTGCGATGTTGAGGAAGCTATCGGCATGCCGGCAAGCAAATTATGCGTGGCGTGTCTGAACGGCGAGTATCCTACAAATATCCCTGGTGAAAAGTGCAGAACACAGCACACCCTGGATTCATTTAAAGAAGGCTCTCAACAGTAAGTTTTAATAAGTAAGATAACTTTGGCGGTCATACTCGGGCAGGTAGATCAGTTGGAAGATCGCTACCTTGGCATGGTAGAGGCCGGGGGTTCAAATCCCCCCCTGTCCACTTTTATTCTATTTGTTGTTTGATTACACTTCCATATTTTATGAGATGAAATGCTGATTGAAGAATTTTAGACAAAAAGTATTCACAATATGCAGCAGGTTATAATTTACGCTGTTATCTTGAATTTATCAAGGTATATTGGATTGATCTAGTTCTCATCGCTCAACAATTTATCAGCCAAATCCAGATAGTTTGCGAGCGTCTCACCTTTTTCTGTAAGTTTAACGATTCTTCTTTCCTGCCTCTTTTCTAAGCGGGATATTTTCACTAAATCATTCACTTCCATATCTTCCAATAGGGAACAAAAGTCTTGGATAATTATTCAGAACGTTTAACAATTCAGTTATGTAGATCATTTCATCTTTTCTTCTCAGCAGTTCAAGAATTATTGAATATGCACCAGGCTGATTCAAAAGATGAAGTTTGTCTTTCACAAAGATACAACATCGTTTTAAGAGTCATAAGATATAGTTTTGTGTTTTGTAAATACAAAACTCTTAAGTATTGAAATTAGTTTTAGAATAAGTGAAATTATGAGTGAAATTGTATAGACAGAATTACCGGCAAAGACACTAGCAGAGGTAGATGAATCAATAAAAAAACGGAGAGTTTCTTGATCGTGGAGAATATATCAGGTACATCTTACATGAGTATCTCGCTGAAACTTTTAAAAATCAGATTTCCAGTCCAGATCAAGCATTTCAGCGATTGGCATACCATTCAGACAAGCTTGTGAATTACCAACATCTAAAAATCTAATGAGTTTTCAGTCAGCATCTTAATTGAAACGGGTTTGATTAAGATATTTTGCATCGGATTTTCACGCTTATCATAGAATATTAAAAATTAATTTTTAAAAAGAAAATATAGTAAAAGTATACAAAGATATGACATTGGTAAAATAAGAATATCTGACAGAGTTATAGATTGGAAGACATACGATTCAGAAAAATCTAAGATTGAAAAGATAGATAAGAGTAGGAAAGCAGGCATTAAAATGAGCGGTAATGCAAAGAGAACAATAACCAACGCCAAGAAACCAACAGGCTTCTGGGGATCCCGCATAATCTCATCGATGAACATTCATCACGATTCTCTGACAGACTGGGGTCTCAGTCATGTAAGCATCAAGCCGCAATTTCACATCTTAGATGTAGGATGCGGAGGAGGAAACGCGCTGTCGAAAATGTCAAAGATGGCGGCGGAAGGAAAACTCTGCGGAATTGATCATTCGGATGTCAGCGTAAAAGAGTCTAAAAAGAAAAATAAGGAAGATGTGAAAAGCGGAAAGATCGAGATAAAACAGGGTTCCGTCTCAGAGCTTCCGTATGGTGATAATTCGTTTGATTTAATTACCGGAATTGAAACTTATTATTTCTGGCCTAGTCCAATTGAAAATTTAAAAGAAGTAAAGAGAACTCTCAAGCCTGACGGATTAATTCTTTTAATATTCGAAGCAAGAAGCGATAACAATCCAGAAATATGGAAAGATTACAGGGATATTGTTGACATGCATATTCCCAGCGAAAAAGGAATTAAAGAAGAACTGGAAAAGGCTGGATTTTCAGATATTGTTGTAGACACCAAAGATGACTGGCTCTGTGCGGTCGGTAGAAAATAACAAATAATTATAATGCCTTAATGGAATTGGAATTTTTGGTTTCATTAAGGCGCATATCTAATTTTTTATCAATATATTTTTCTAACCATTCAATTTTTTCACAGATATGTTTATTAGATTTATCCATGCCAGCCAACAAGGTCTGACATCTTGATAGTGTCCCAGAATTGATATACTGAAATGTATCGAGATAAAGCTCATCATCTGTATCCATAATAAATAATTCCATATTGCAATCATAACTAATTGGTGAGCATGATTTTAATGCAGATGGTAAGTCGGAGTTATCAATTAAAACTCTTGGGTATATTGCTCGAGTATTTTCTAGTTCATAAGCACGTACCAATGCAGGCCCAAATACAACTTGATGGTCATGGTATAGTTCACCAGTAGCTATACCACCACGCATCATAAGTCCATATTCAACCAAAAAAACCCCATATAGGGACCCGACCATGTTTATGACCTTATTCATTGCATTGTGTTTGCTGCACCTTATTGACATTACAATGCTGTCTGATAATGTTGTAATCAATAAATCAGCTGTATGAAGCGAAGGGTTAGAACTAAAGGCATATGGAACTTTCAAAAGTTCACCTATTTGGCTCATATCCATTAGTTTGTTGCATATAATATCCTTAAATCCCAAAATATCTAAAAAAGCAACAATGCGATTTTCGTATTTAATCATAAATCTCACTAAATATAGATGTATACATAGACAAGTGTGTTTAATCGACTAATTTGTATTCTTCCGGAGACACTTCACAGAGGATGCCGGCAAGAAGCATCTTAGAGATTGTTTCATCAAGTTCGATATTATCCTTGATCTGCAACGCTTTGCCGATATCTGCTTTAGACAATATCTCTTTTTTTTCCTGAAGTTTCATAAGAGCCGTTCGTACAGCCGCCTCATCTTCGGGTTTCGGTTTCTGCTTTTTGACCCTGATGCGTTTCCTCGGCTTTTCAGGAGGGTTTTCAATATCATACTTCATCTGCTCGCTGACCTGGCGTACAGCTTCGGCTAGCTCTTTCGGTGATTCTGTAGAAAAATATACTTTCGCCCGTTTTACCTCAATCCTCGCCCCGCAGCGAGGACAGGTCACATGGGCGGATTTTAAATCTGCTCCTTGTACGGTGGAGCACTTGGAGCAGACTATTACACCTAACATCAGTACTCAACGAATACTAGTGCTGCTAAGCATGCACCGTAATGGTCCATGGGAACTGATAACTCTTCTAAACGGTATTCGATTTTTTCCATCTCGATTCCGCGGAGTTTTGACATTTCATCCATTTTCCATTCCATGATTTCACGAAGGGCTTTTTTGCTTCCGTGGATGTGGCCTTCAGCTACATAGCCTCCCTTTCCGTCTTTACGGAGACCATATGCGATACCTGCGGAGATCATTTCACCCTCGCCGCCACGCATCTGAGCCAAGACGCAATGAGTAATTGCGCCCATAGGCAGCTCTCTGATGCTTACCTGTTCGGCACCAATTGGCAAAATGGATGACACTGAAACTATGTTAAGCTCTCCGATACCTGCCTCAAGTAATGCTTTATCAAATGCATTGAGGTCTGAAACTTTACTTACTGCGCAGCCAGATGAAACGAAGAACTTCTTCGGAACAAGATGCATGCGCGATGTAACCAGAACTACTAATTTAAGCGTTTGCATCAGCCGCCCCGCTGTCAGTCCAGAGAGGCGGCCTTGATACAAACGGCTCAACCATAAATAACAGAATCTTCGAATGAAGACTTATGCTGCGGATTTGTACTTTCCTGAGCCTTTTTAAGCTGTTTTTCCATCTCCTCTGCTTCGCGGTATAATGGATCAGGGTCGATCTTCAATTCAGGAAGCATCTTTGCTACAACCTCCAATAGCTTTGCGGATCCGCGGGCATCTGGATATTCAGCTCTGGCTGCTCCCAGCAGACACATGACGTCTATGTCTCTTCTCTCTCCCTCGTAAAGCAGCACACCCGAGATTCCGCTGATTATTCCCTCTTTCATCTCCTCTACGCCGTACCTGGAAAGCATATCCCTTGCAGCCTGCGTGCTTCCTACCCCCATAGGACTGAGGTCTGAAGAACCGGGCTTGGCGACTCCTTCTAACGTCACTACTGTCTTGATTCCCTTTTCATCGCAGTAATCCAGAAGCGAGTCGGCGAGAGGTTTGATCGTCTCCGGCTTGGGCATGAACTCTGCCACTACTGCCACGATCTGCTTGCACAGCTCGGTGTTTGTGCACTTCCTGTCCCCGGCGTAAATTCTCACTGGAGGCGACGGCACACCCTGGTTGATCAGAGTATAGGGAGGAAAATCAGAAGAGAGGATTCCGGCAATTCTGTTTAAACCGGATGTCCTGACTACATAATTCGCTGCGATTGAGCTGACCAGTCCGACTGAGGGAAAGCCGACGATCATCATTCCGCTTTCAAAGATATTATCGCGGTACTCATGTATCTTAAGTTCTGAAACCATATCTATGCCTCAGAACTTTTTGGGAGCAAATGCTATACCTACTTTTCGAAATTTAAGGGAAAAAGAGATATCTCCAATAGGATGTAAGCGCAGACATGAGCGATGAAATAAAATTATTACACACTCCTGCGGGTATTCCAGTAATCACCGAATCAATTTCACATTCTCATTCGGCCTCAGCCGCTGTTTATCTAGGAACCGGCTCCAGAGACGAAACTGACAAGAAGGCGGGCATAGCCCATCTTCTGGAGCACATGATGTTCAAGGGAACTCCCAAGAGAAGTTCGCGAGACATAGCCGAGGAGATTGAAGCAGCCGGCGGAGAGCATAACGGATACACCACTTATGAGGTTACATGCTACCATATTTCTTCATTAGATGAGACTTTTCAAAGCAGTGCGGACATCCTCTCAGACATGGTGAAGAATCCTCTGCTGAAGCAGAGTGATCTCGATACTGAAAGAAATGTAGTCATTCAGGAAATCAGAATGATGGAGAACGATCCTGACGATTATATCCACACGCTGTTTTCACAGACCATCTGGGGAGACCATCCTCTCGGCAGATCAGAAGCTGGGTTTGTGGAGACCGTCAAAGCTCTTGACGCTGAAGATCTCAGAGAATTCTTTGAATCCAACTACAGGCCGCCGAGAATGGCTGTCGTGGCGACAGGCAATATCGACGAAGACAAGATTGTCTCTTGGGCATCAGAGAACTTTGATGATCTGGGAAAAGCTAAAGAAAGAGAGAGAATCGCCCCTCAGGCAAATGCCCGCTTTATGGTTTATCCTAAGAAGGACCCGCAGGCCTACATCTGCATGGGATTTCCTGCCCTGAAGTCCGCCGATCCTGAAAGGCACGCCCAGAGGCTGATGTCTGCGGTGTTTGGAGCCGGAATGTCTTCACGTCTGTTTCAAGAGATAAGAGAGAAGACAGGAATGGTCTACGAAATCTACTCCAGCGGCACAGCATATACCGACTGCGGAACTCTAGACATTCTGTTCAATACTGACGTTAAGAAAGAAGAAGAGATCATCAGGCTGGTGGCGGCAGAGATTAAAAAGCTGAAAGAAGAAGGTCTGAAGTCCGGCGAGCTGGACAGAGCCAAACATATGATGAAGGGCGCATACGTGCGCAGATTCGAATCAAGCGAGGCCCGCATGATGAGGCTCGGAGAATCTTACATGGCCACAGGAAAAGTCACCAGTATTGAAGACCTCCTCAAAAAGATGGATGCGGTTACGGAAGAAGATGTGCTGAAGATCTCAGGCAGGCTGCTTGACAGAAGCAGGCTGAGCATTGCGGTTCATGCACCTGAAAAAGAAAGTAAGAAGGCGGTCAAGAATCTGGAAGACCTTGACTTCTGATTATTCTTTGATTAATTTCAGAACTGTGTCTACAGCCTCCGGCAGGGCGGCTTCCACTTCGGGAGTCATCTTGTCGTTTACTGTAAACACATCATTTACTTCCACAGCCACGAATTTTATGTCTTTAGGAAAAGTATCTGGAGCTAACTTCATGCCGAGCTCAATCGTAGAAGGTATATTTGCCTCATGGGCGTTGATGCCGTGAACACTGTTGCTGAAGGCCTCACGGTCTAAAACCATAACCGCTCCTGGTTTCTCACCGTAATTCATAATTGCATCAATTATGATGACTCTGTCATAGCCGATCATGACTTCAATAAGGTCCAGACCGCTTGTGCAGGCTTCCTGAAGAGTTACTCCTTCCAAGTTCATTTTTTCTAGTTCCTCAAGAGTCCTGAGACCGATCGCATCATCACTCATGATCGGGCTTCCTATTCCAAGAACGAGAGTATTCATCAGGTGGTTTAACACCGGAAGCTACAAAAAATTTTTCACTCATTACCTATCCATGGTAGCCTTGAAGATATGCCCGTCCATTTCTGTTGAAATTAATGGTAATGCACTCACACCCAGACAGATGGAGGTCATTCTGGCAGTCAATGAGGAAAAGAGCCAGAGTCAGGCTGCTACCAGATTAGGGATTTCCACTCCTGTTCTGAACAGATACGTGTCTCAGATTGAAAAGAAGGCCGGCGCTTGTCTAGTGGAGACCAAAGCAACCGGTTCCAGGCTGACTGAAGAAGGAGAACGTATCGTTGAAGAATATCTTAAATTGAAAAACAGGCTGGAAAAGAAGGATTTTCTCAATGTGAACGGGACGCCTGTCTCTCAGGAACTTTTGATGAGTGCTTTGAGTTCTGTCGATCCAGAAGGAAAGTGCAATCTTGTGATTTCAGACGATGCCAAGAATCTGTCCGACCTTAAAGCAGGCATTGCAGACCTGATCATTCTTGACGATCCTCTGTATCTTTTTGAAGCTGAAGAGTTTGAGTGGGAGACCATAGGAGAAGACCGACTGCTGCATGAAAACCACGGCGAAAGATATGCATATTTCAGATACGGCGCGCAGAGGATAGGCTTCAGATATCTGGAAGTAGAGGATATTCCCCACAGGGTTGAGAGAACTTTTTCCTCTGTTTCTGCTCTGGTTGATTCTGGCCTGAGCTTTTTCATAAATGAATCTATAGCATTGAGAAGAGGCTTAACAATAAAAAGTGCTACTCCTTTGGAACAGCTTACTCATGAGATTACTGCAGTACACTCTGGAAGTAATTCATTCATTGAAAAGATAATAAAGGAACTCAAGAGACTTCGAAATATATAACCTAAATAGGTTATACTACTCTGATTTTTTGTTTACGTTTAAATATCATGGTTAACTTCTCGGATTCAAAGGTGTATCTATGGTTACCATTGATCAAGCCAATCAGGATTTTGCACAGAAGGTGCAATCCAGAGAAGGGGGAGAAACCCTCATGCTCTGCTTCCAATGCGGAACATGCACGGCAAGCTGCCCCTCTGGAAGACTGACAGCATACAAGACAAGAAAGCTCATCCGCAAGGCTCAGCTCGGTTTAGAAGATGAAGTTCTGAACTCACCCGACCTCTGGATGTGCACAACCTGTTATTCCTGCATGGAGCGCTGCCCCCGCGGTGTTGAAATCGTCGATTTAATCACACTTCTCAGAAACTTAGCTGTCGAGAAAGGCGTAATGTCTGCTCCACACAAGAAAGTAGGAGAAATGCTTGTAAAATTCGGTGCCACTGTTCCTCTGAACGAAGAATATGAGAACAAGAGAGAAGCACTCGGACTTGCCCGTAAACCAGCAAACACAATGGGAGACGAGAAAGCCCTGGCTGATGTCAAGAAGATTCTGAAAGCTACCGGATTCGAAGACCTTGTTGGAGGTAATTAAGATGGCTAAATACGCTTTATTCCTAGGATGCGTTGCTCCTGCCAGGTACCCTGGTGTTGAACTCGCTACCCGTGAAGTCTGTAAAGCTCTCGGAATTGAACTCGTTGAGCTGGAAGGCGCCAACTGCTGCCCTGCCCCTGGTGTAATCAAATCATTCGACCAGAACACATGGCTGGCTGTAGCTGCCCGTAACCTCGCTCTCGCTGAGAAGCAGGGTGTAGACATAATCACAATCTGCAACGGTTGCTATGGATCACTCTTTGATGCAGCTCACATTCTCAACAACGACCCTGAAAAGCTTGCAGCAGTCAACAAGATCCTCAGTGAAGTAGGGCTCCAGTACAACGGAAAGACCAAAGTACACCACTTCGCAGAAGTATTCTACAAAGATCTTGGAATTGACGCTATCAAAGCAAAGTTCACCAACCCTCTTGATGTGAATGTTGCAGTCCACTACGGATGCCACTTCCTCAAGCCAAGCAACCTCAAGAACCTTGACGACCCTGAGCGCCCGAAGATTCTCGATGAGCTCGTTGAAGCTACCGGTGCAAAATCAATTGACTACAAAGACAAGCAGATGTGCTGCGGAGCCGGCGGCGGTGTAAGGTCTGGTAACCCTGAGCTCTCTTCAAAGTTCACAGAAGAGAAAATGAAGAACATGAAAGCCGTAGGAGCTGAATACATCATTGATGTCTGTCCATTCTGTCACCTCCAATTCGACAGGACACAGAAAGATGTCAAAGACTACGGCCTTCAGGTTGTCCATCTTGCTCAGCTCTATGGTCTTGCCTTAGGCATACCAAAAGAAAAGCTCGGAATGTAAGTCCGAGACTGAGCAAAACTTCTTCGACCGCTCTGCGGTCTTTTCACATTTTTTATCAATCTTTAGAAAAAGTAAGCACACTATATATGCTGAAAATAGATTTCCGTATGTCTTCAAACCGCGGTGCTGCTGAATAACACCAGTATCGTGTGTTTCGGATTATCTATAATATTTACAGATTAAAGTGTATTTTAAAGAGGTGAAATGGTGAAAAAAGAAGGAAGGTGGGCAACGGTAGCTGCATTCATTGTTGCTATCGTGATATTTTTAGCCAGCGTCTTCGTTTGTATTTCAAGTGATACCAGCGAAGCCAAGGAATTGCCGGTCGCACCAGAAAAACAAGAGCTGATTGATTTATCAGAACATTACATGGATGAGCTGAGAGCAGGCGATATTGGTGCTGTTTATGAAGACGCATCAGATGCATTTAAAACAGAAATAACATTTGACGAGTTTACGCAGCTTGTAGCTGGAATTCTTCAAAGAGTTGGAGATTATATTCAAACAAATAATTCAATAGTTGAAATAGGGTCGGAATACAATACTGTAGTGCTTGATGAGGAATACTCAAGGTTTTTAACAAAAACAATGTTTGTATATGATGATGCATCTAAAATTGCAGGATTTGCAGTACAATCCAATGGATACAACGCAGAGTCATCAGATAACTGGCATGAAATTGCACTCAGTGTAGGACAGTCAAAATATCCACTTGAAGCAGCATTAACATTGCCGAATAATGTCGATAAAGCACCAGTGGTAATTCTTGTGGCTGGATCTGGACCTGCGGATCTGAATGAAACTATTGGTGCAGCAGAAAACGCCCCGCTTAAGGATATTGCTCATGGTTTAGCAGATCAGGGAATTGCTTCACTCAGGTTCGATAAACACACATATGATTATGGGGCAACTGGATTCCCTGAGAATGCCACAATCTACGATGAGTATCTGTATGATGTGAATGCAATTATAAAGCAGGTATCTCAGCGCGATGATATTGATGCAAATAGGATCTATGTGCTGGGACACAGCCAGGGCGGAATGCTGGTTCCGATGATTGCCAATGAAAACCCTGAAGTAAAAGGCATAATTTCAATGGCTGGAACTCTTCGCGACTTAGAAGATCTAACATATGATCAAAGCGTATTGCTGATTAAACAGTCTGGAGTCAGTGAAGCTGAGGAAGAACTTGCAATAGCTATACTTGATCAGCAGATACAACAAATTAAGAATATTCAAGAAGGCGACACTGCTACATATTTGGGACAACCTGCATCATATTGGTACAGCATGAATTCAGTGGACAGAGCCGCAATGGCCAAGGCTCTCGAAATTCCAATGCTGATCCTTCAGGGAGCAGATGATTTTCAGGTGTATGCTGATGTAGATTACACTCTCTGGCAGGAAACATTAGCAGACAAAGATAATGTAACATATCATCTATACGACAGTCTGAATCATCTATTCATGGAGTCTGATTCTCAGAAAGATGTTATCGACACAACTGTGTATGATGCTCCGGCAAATGTTGATCAAAGAGTAATTGATGATATTGCCCACTGGATAAACAGTTTAAACTGATGACTTTTAAGTCATCTTCTTATTTTTATATTTAGTAATGTGAAAATATGAACAGATGGTTGTATCAAACTTTGGGAATTGTAACATTTGCACCACTGGTCATATATATGATTTCAGTTCTATTCCTACTAGATAACATACCAAGTCTAGTTGATGATGGAACAGGAGAACAACACTATGGAAATAAATTCATAATATTGTTCATTCCAATCATTTCATTAATATTAGGTTTTATATGTTATAAGATATCAAAATGGGCTCCAAAAGAAGTGAAATAACCCAGCTATGAAAGGATACTACTGGTTGTATTCATAGCTGCACAGCTGATATGGTTAGCTATGACTATTTCGTGTATCATTGATGGTTTCAAGTTTGGGTATTGACAATATAATTAAGGGATAAATATGAAGTGTAAATACTGCAACGAAGAGTCATGTTTTCAATACTGCGACGATGCATGCAAACAAAAATATGATGAATTTGATTCATATTGTGAAAAATACAAATATTTATTTTTAGCATTAATTGTAATCGAAATGCTTGGATTTTTATTGGTTACAATATTAACCACATCTAGCGATTTTTATCTCTACATAAGCATATGGATTGTTGCACTAGGCATAACCATATATATCTTTCCATTTGCGACTCCAGAAACTATTGATATGATCGGACTGAAAAAATGCATTAAGATTATTAAAATAATTGGTATTGGTTTTTGTGTTGCAGGCATAGCAATTGCAGTATTGGGCGTAATGCATATTGGATGAAAAGCAATGGGCCTTGGTCTGAGTACGGAGCCGGTTATCAATGTACATTAAAGGAAGAGGAAAAAACGCGTTGATCATGAGCATTGTCTGGATCATCGTACCTGTAATCACTGCAGTTTACATTTCATCAGGTCGTATAGGCAATGGATTGATTATACTCATGCTCATGTGTGCGATGTTTCATTTTCTTGGAATTATAGTGTACACAGGATCATATGAAGCTATGGCAGGATTTAATACGATGTCGGATGAAGAAATCAAAGAATATGATATGGAAAAAATGACATCATTTCTAGGAATTTCATGGGTGCTTGGATCATACACATTTTTCTTTACACTATTAATTGGTTTTACAATATTTAGCACATCAACCGCAATAGTATTATCAACAATTCTGTTTGTCGTGATTGTGATTTCAAGCAGTATATACAGCGGAGTTGGAAAAAGATTCAAAGCTCAAGATTAAGACAATGATCTAACAGGATGAGACTTATGGAAATAGATGCAGAGGCCACATTTGTTACAGTTTCTTTATTCCATTTTAGGCAGTATCTTTGTGTTGATTGGCATATATGCATATCAAAGAAAAAGCCCCATGTACTTCTATGCCGAATCAAAAATATATACTTCTGAAATTACAGATGTCAAAGCATACAACAGAGCCAATGGAATAATGTGGATAACATATGGTGCATTATATTTCATACCGATACTCGTGCATATTTTAGTGCCAGACAAAAATGATACCGTTCTTTCTGTCAGCGTCGTAATCTGCTTTTTAGGTCTGCTTGCAGTACTGTGGATATATCAAAAAAATAGACGACAAATACCGCATAGAATAAAATCACGATATTTCAAAATTAGAAAAGAGGGATCTTAGTGCCGAGGGTGGGCTTTGAACCCACGACCTATGGATTATGAGTCCATCGCTCTACCAGGCTGAGCCACCTCGGCACGGTTTAGTGTTAAGTTTAGTTTTCTTCTGCTGGGGTTTCTTCTGCAGATTCTTCAGCAATCTCTTCAGATTCAGACTCTTCGACAACAGCTTCTTCAGCTGGAGCTTCGGGTGCTTCATCTTCGGATTCTGGTTCTTCAGGTTCAGCGACAGCAGTTTCCTGCCCGATCCTTTCCTGAATACTTAACTCATTCTCATCAGGAGTTCCGGCTTTGATGACTTCGGACTTTCTGATTTCAATCCTTTTGATTGGAATGATTACTTTAACTGCATTGGAAAGATCTCTCGAAAGATCTCCAGAGATTATTGCTTTTACGAGATCAGAGATAGACATGTCTGCAGCCATAGTGGTGAGTGTCTCTGTAAGAATGTTTCTTACAGCGGTCTCCTGAGCTGCCTGAATACGCTGTTCTGTGATGCTCATGGGTTTGATACGAACAACGAAGTTGTCCTTTGTACGAACATCAACGACATGGTCGGTCTTTGTTCTCTTTCTTCTTGTTAACCTGCGAACGTAATCGCTGGTGAGTTCGTGTCCAATAAATGCAGTGTGTGCTTCGAATCCGTTTACATCGGATACGCTAAAGCGCATTTTGATGTGCATCTTAGAGAAATCACCGGTCAGTTCGTGTACTGTAACTTCAATATTTCTTCCAATAAGCGAGGCTGGATCAGCGCTAGGTGTCTCTCCGAGTTCAACCTGATTGAACATACGGGGAGCATAGAGTTTGTACCACTCTTTTGCCTTCCACTTGTCCTTCACCTTACGCGCTGCGGCCTTGCCTTTTTTAACTGCCATTGTTTTGCCTCCACATTGGCGGCAGACCCCGCAGCAATTTAAAGGAACTACTGCACTTCTGCCAGATTAAATGAGATAAATTAGGCATGTACCGCTTATATTTAAAAATTACGCTAACTGCTTTATTGAATTTTAAAGAGAACATAGACGATAGAAAAAAGTTAAGGGGAAGGGGTTTGGTTTCAAGAATTTGAACTCACTTAGAGCTCGTAGTTCTTGGGGTTGAATGCAGGGACATTCTTGTACTCTTTGAGAGCCCAGTCGACGAATTTGCCTTCCTCGTCTGGCAGAGAGTTCAGATCAGTGATGATCTTGTTAAGTGTGTCTTTTTCCTGCTTGTTGAGTTTCAGTTTTCCCTTGTTGTTGGAGTCCCTGATTAACTCAGCAGCCTTGAGACCGGCAGCTTTTGCTCTTAAGTAGTAGCTGTCGCCTGCTTCGATGATTGCCTGTCCGATCTTGTAGGCGTTGTCGTATGCAAGGATGTATGGTTCTGCTCCTCTGAACCTGTCGGAAGCAGTGTAAACGTCCCTGAGGACTTTGTCCTGCTTCATTTGTTTTGCAGCATTCATTAAGGCAGCTTCGTATCCGATTACACCAAGCCAGCACTGAACGGATGATCCACCGAATTCTGGGTGGTATTCAACGGACTCATTTGACCACAGGTCGCAGGTCTGAGCGATTAAGTTACCCATCAGATCAGCGTGGGCATCCTGAGCGCCTTTTCCTTCCTGGCAGATTGGGTTACCGGAGATTGCTTTGAGGATAGGTCCTTCGTAACCGCAGTCTTTGTCAGGTCCGGTTGCACCGCATTCGAAAGCGACTAATGATCTTGCAGAAGCGATTGCACGGGTAACTGCAGAGAATGTCTTTGGAACATCTTTGTCCAGGTATCCGCCAGCCATGAACATAGCAGTGTTTGCACCAGCGCAGTTTGTATCTCCGCCGGCTACGACTTTCTTTCTCTTTGCTAAGTCAACGATCTGAGTCCAGAGCCATTCCATATCGATTGATCCAAGGTAACCAATACCGAAGAGCCATCCTCTGATATCCTGACGGACGACAGCGTGGTCTGAGATTTCTTTTCCGCCGACAGATTCGATGGAGATTACATCGGCTCCGGCTTCAGCGGCTACTTCGAAAGATTCTAACATCTTTTCTGGGTAGTTGTGGGTCTTGTCCTGTCCGAACCTCATTCCCTGTTCGTGGAGACGGGAGTCGGCGCAGGTGTGCCTTACAGCGCAAGCGATTCCGTACTGGTCGTGGAACTTTTCAATGACCGCCTTCTGACCAGCAACGACGGGCTTTGCGTATTTCTCAGGCTCGTTGCTCATCTGGAAAATCCATTCGTTTTCTAACTGAACAGACGGGAAACCGAGTGTAACAGCTCTGTTCATGATGTCGGTTGCAATGTAGTCGACATATTCTTTTGTAAGAGACTCAGGGGTCTTCTCGCTTCCTGGTCTAGGAGCGAAGTTGATCTCAGGGATAACTAAGCCCTGTCCTACTTTAATTCCTAATCCGTATGAAATTGGCTTCTTTGCTTCTCCGAAGACCATTTCGTCTGCAGAGGCATATGCCATCTTTGTATATTTTGTAGTAGCCATGTTAAATCACCTCATTTATGCCTTTCCGTTAATTATATCGTCCCAGTTGGCTCTGATCTTCTTCCAGTCCCATCCCTCAAGTGCCTTGTTTGCAAGACCTGGGCCTTCTGCAGCTTTTGCACTGTAGATACCCATATCGAAGGATTCTACGTATTCTCTGTTGACTGCACCGCCTGCGCAGATGAATGGAAGTTCTACTCCGACTTCCTTGAGCCTGCTGGAAATCCTGGAGAATGCAGACATGGTGGTTGTCATGAGTGCAGTTCCGGTAAGTACGTTTGGTTTCTGTTTCTGTACTTCAGCAACTACGGTGTCAACAAGGATATCTTTTCCAAGATCTACTACATTAAATCCGTTTGATTTTAGAAGAACTGCTGCGATATTCTTTCCGATATCGTGGGGATCTCCCTCAGCTGCGTGCATCATTACTACGCCTTTGTATTTTCTCTCTCCGCTCAAGGCGGCTTCTGCAACTCTTGTTCCACGTGTCATTGCATCAGATGCAACCATTACGTGTGGAAGGTAGTAAATACCGCGTCCGTACAGCTCAGCTACAATATCCATTCCGGCGAGGAGACCTTTCTCGATGATCTCTTCTGCGCTTAAGGTCTCAAGAGCTTCACTGACGTGCTTCTCAATGTCCTTTGACTTAAGGTTCATGACATCTTGTGCAATCTGCCTTAAGAATTGGTTCTCAGGCAGATACTGTTTTGCGATGTCTTCCGGCTTCTCACTTGACTCGACAACTATATCGTATCTAATCAAGATTTTATCCGCATTTACTGCATCAAAATCTAAACTCATTTACTCACTCCTCGATGCGGGTTTATCAAATTTCCCTGCTTAAACCCGCACATAAATTACAGTCATAACAATGCATCCAATATACTTTACGGTGCGTTTTTTAGAAAAATATTTAAACACTGGCTTCAAAGCGGTTGGTACATCCATCCAGTAAAATAAAATTTTATAATATATAATATAATCATTATTTTATATCATTTTAACATTAGGAAAAACAGATAAAAACGCAACAAATACGTCAATAATATCATACAAAGGAATTAATAAAAAATATAAGAGGGTTTAAGCGGATGCTAGTTTTCTCTGCATATCCGCTGCGGAAAAGAAAGAAGGAAAGTCAAATTCCGGGAAAGACTTAGAGATTGTTAGAACCTCTTTAGAATCGTTTACTTCGTATGTCTTGTAACTGTCCGACGTCGTTATCTTAGAATCTTGAATTTTGTAAGTGTAATGATACATATTGTAATACATGTTCAGAAAATCTCCCTCTCCAGTATCGGTAGCTAAATGAAACAGTCTCGAAGTATGTGCCAGAAAGTTATCATTTACAACATCGATTGTTACTTTGGAACCGCCTTCTACTGTAGGAATGTATGCCTGCGCCCAGACATGATTTATAAATGTGCCTTTAGAAGTGTTGTATAATGCACCCATTTCCAGCCATGCCGGCACTCCGGCGGCTCTTGCCAGTGAGCAGAACAGCACCGACTGATCGTCGCAGTCTCCGCGCTTGCTGTGGAGAAGCTGCAATGCTGTCTGGGGGATTCCACCGTATTCCTTGTATGTTATGTTATCATCAACCCATTCGTAAATCAGTTTGAGAATTGAATATACGTTCGTTTCAGCTCCTACAATCTTATCTGCCAGTTCTTTTATTTCTCCGCCTGTGTATATCACATAACCTTTGTTCCAGCCTGATACTGCCGGTATCCATTCGCTTCCGTCGCCGCTTTCAGAAATAAGGTATGCCTTCATGCTGCTGAGGGAACCATTGAGATTTTGCTGAATGTAGTCGGTTGTTAGAGAATTTGATTCATCTATGTCCCAGATGTGTGAATAAGATTCAACATCATAGGAGATTGTGGAAGTAAATGTCCCTACTCCGCTTCCGCTCCAGCGGATCCAGTCAATGCCGTACTCTGAAAATTCCAGATGATTGTCCGCGCTAGACTGACTTTTCACTTTCTGCAGAGTGATTCCATCAACCACGTAATCTGTAGCCTTGGGAATTGTAACTGTATAAGTCATGCCTTCATTCGGCAGAGTGACGGAGATGTCTCTGTCCATTTTATACTGAGCTTCTTCAGGATACTTTGCAGATGGTTCAAAAACGTAATCTAGAAAACTATGTCCGACGGGAGTGAAAAGCAAGGAAGCCACGACGATAATCGCGGCAATCCCCGCAACTGCTTTTCCTGCACCCATGCAGATTCAAAGTTGAGGTAAAGGAGTATTAATGTTTCTGCTGCTGGCGCTCTCTGCGCTCTTTCCTGGCAGTCTGTTTGGCAAGATGTCTGAGAGCTTCCCTGACATACGAGGGAAAGATCTTGTTGAACAGATACCAGTAATACAGGAACACGAAGACTATTGAGAGTCCGTAGAGGACATAGCCGATCGTATCAAATCCGCCGATTGTCAGTTTGTATCCTAGCAGGAACACTGCTAAGTGAATGACAACTGCCTGAGCGAAATATGACCACATACGTCCACGGGCTGCACCGATACCTACTGTAACTGAGGTAGAGATGGTAAGCAGTGCGGTTTGAACGGATATCATGATCATGATCACGACTGAAGCTATTTCAACGCCTGATTCTGACATCCCAGATATGGCAGCATTCATCGTACCAAAGGCAAGCGCTGCAGCCATACCAGCACCTAAACCAAAAGCGTAGAAAGGTGTGTCGGCTTTAAGCTGGAAGCGGCGCAGATTGAGAATAACCAGCTTGACTAATTCTTCTATGACGAATGCTAAGAAGAAATAACCAGGAATTACAATCGACACTGCGTAGAGCACCACTCCTAGGAAGATACCTACAGCAAACATTCCAAAAAAGGTCGGGTCGCTAAAATATGGCTTCTCTACCTTAGGATACGTATAGTTACGTAGAGAAATAAACATGAGCGCCACAGGCGGTGCAAAGCCTATCAAGGCCGCGAGCATCGATATGAAGTTCATCTGAGGCTCGCGACGATGTTTCGATATATAGTTTTTTGTAGACTCTACTCGTTTGCACAACTAATAATGATGCTGGTTTCTATCACTACCACCACACATTACATAAAGAAGGTGGCAGCTATCCCGCACATGCACTTTACGGCGGATTGATGTATGCCTGAAGAATTTGTAATAATAACTGATGTTCCTCTTAAAAAAATGATGGAACATCTTCCTCCCATCAAAAGCCCAGTTGAGACTATAGATATCAAAATTGACGGGGAATTCATACCGATGGGTACTGATGTTTTGATGCCCTATGTGTATAGAGAAAGATTAGCCCACGGGTGTATCCATCTGGTGTATCTCGGTCTTGGTCCAGTAAGCATAAAACGCGGAATTAAAGAACCTCCGTGCGTTAGTAAGATAAAAGCTCTTGTTGACAGCGGTTCTGAACAGTGGTATGAATACGGATTCGTATCAACAGAGTATCCTTCATATGAATTATACATGATGATGTTTGTTTACTGGTACCTTGCCAACGGTGGTAAAAACATCATACTTTACAGGCAGATGGATATGCCGCCGTTAGATCCAGAAACTCCTGTGTCAAAAGTAGATATTTCAAATAAACTGCCTGGACAAACACCAATGTGCAGCAGATTGATTCATGACGTTCTTTACTGGTTCTTTGACTCTAAAAATACTGCAAAAAATCATGATACTGCGATACTTGAAAGAATCGCTGAAGACAAAGATTTGGATTTCTACCATTCACAAAGAGCATTGAGACGCCCTCATGACGATCTTACACTCGGCGAATTGATGAAGATCTGCGGAAATGCAATGGCATATACTGAAGTCTATGATTATGACAAATTATTGGATACTTTGAATGAAGCGTATCGGTCTAAGGCAGATGAAAACACGGAAGAAAAACCTCCTGTTAAATCGCTGGAAGCTGTAGAGATAATCACAGACATGCCAAAGTTCTGGGAAAAGGAAAAGGATGAATGGGTAGGACCTCCTTGCATCAAAGGACCAAGCATCTATGAGGATTGTCCTGTTCGTTTCTATACTTTTTACAGCTATAACGCGCTTGATTCCCTGCAGCTCACAGATGAGGTATATCTTGACGGCAGTTTCATTTATGTCGATAAGCTCAGCATAGGACTTGCAGCAGTTGTTGACACTAAATACAAAAAAGATGCAGAGCAGGAGTAAACACTATTTTCATGCAGATATGAATTCATATCTTACAATTTAAGATAGAAAGCCAAGTCAGTACTTGCAGCAGGAGTCTGGTTTATCAATATCCATGCGTGAAGCCAAGATAGACAAACCAGATATCCACGGCAGATAAAACTGCCAAACCGATTATTGAACATATCAAAGTTACTTTTTCTCCAGTTTTTACCTTTTCATCTTCCTCCAACAGCCTGATGAGTCTGCACATTCCAAAAAGAAATAGCCATATGACTAAGCCATGTGTGGAGGTTGTTAGAAGGGAGTATTTACCGGCATAGTCGGTGATGTTTCCATTAAAGTCCGTATGGATAGGTACATGATCAGGCAGGAAGGGCATGGAAGGTATAGCGATGATCCACGGCAAATGGCGATTATTCCCATTAAGATGTAATATCCTCTATACATTCCCTTCTCTTATTCGGACTCATCTACTCATCCAGCAAGTTTCTTCATTACAGAAGTGAGTTCGAGTGCTGCTTCAGGACACCAGTTTGTCGTAGTAGTGTGCTACCACACAGGCATCGGCACACTTCATGCAGTGCGTGCAGCGCTTTTCATTGATTTCCACAACACCGTTGGTGAATTTTATGGCATGCGAACTGCAGTTTCTCACGCAGATGCCGCAGTCTGTGCACATCTGAGCTCTTAAGATTGCTTTGGCACCGTCTTCAAAGAGTCTTTCAGCTTCTTCCTGCGTCTGTGCAGTGGAAACAATCTGTCCTCCGCCGAAGATTTTGAGTGTCGCACCCTTCTTGGTCTTTACCAGCGCAATGTCGAACTCAGGAGAATATTTGACTGAGCCGAGAGTCTTCAGCATTTCTGCAGTCATCTGGAAACCGCGCTCGCCAGGAACAGAAAGAATCCCCTCAGCTGAGTAACCGCCCATCAGACACGGCGAGACTCCCTTGACCCATTTGAGATCCAGATCGTCTGAGCGTGTCTTAGGAATAGTTACATTCATCTCCTCTGCAACCTTGATCATTTTTTTAGGAAGAGCTTTCCATCTCCAGAAGCCGTATTTTATGAAGTCTCCGCCGTCTTTGCCGGCCCAGCTGACTAAGTATGAATTCCACTGATCATGCAGTTCAGGATGAATGATGCCTGTATTTTTCCATTCAGATTCCAGACAGGAAGGGCAGAGGTAGCAGCCTATTCTCTCAAAGTCCTCGTCATAGAGCGGGTTGTACTCGAGATTCTTCCACCAGATATATCCCCAGACATCGATAGCTCTCCAATGACGTATGGGATTGAGAATCGTCTGGTTGGGAACGAAAGGATTTCTTGAAACGAATGCCAGATTCGAACGGGCAAATGACTCAAAGCTCCTGTTTCCTTCCACTGTGATCGTTCCTCTGGGAAAGTTTCTTTCAATCAACGAAGTCAGAGGAGCTAATTTACAGACTTTGCAGCACCACCTGAAGTCTTTGGCAGGAGGCCCGAAGTTATCAATCTGCTCCTTGAAAGCATCTCTTGCATCAGCAATGAGCAGCCTTTCGCCGTGGTTTCTGGCAAATCGATCTACAAAGCTCACAGTCTCAGGAAACTCCAAACCGGTGTTTACAAACATCAGGGAGAATTTCTTTCCTGTTTTGGACAGCAGGCCGTATGCCGCCAGAGAGTCTTTTCCTCCTGAGAATGATAATGTCACGGGAAGTTCGCTGTTATTGATGAAAGACTTCAGGTCTGAGACGCCGTTGGACTCCAGTTCGCTGAAGTATGCCTTGTTTACATTGATAAATCCGGTCCAGGAAGACTTACGGCTGGAAACTTCCAGTTCTCCTTTTCCTACATCTCTTATACCTATTGCTTTGTTGGAAGTCCATGCCTCGTCACTGTCAGCCTTGGCTACAGCGCTGCAGATCATGCTTCCAGATAGAACGATCAGAGGATCTCCAGCTTTGAAATTGCCTTTGATTTCTTTGATAAAGCTTCCAGGAATGGTCTTTCCTTTCAAATGGCCGCTGTCTTTAGCCAGTATAACTACTCCTTTCGAAGCTTCCCTGGAGATCATTCTTGCTCCGTCAAGTTTCAGATCAAGAGTGAAATTTCTTCCTCTGAGGTCATAACGCAGAGTGGCGACTACCCTTCCCTGCACGACTACTTCATCAGTACGGTCTTCACCAGCAGTCTTGTTGAGAAAAATCGTCTTTCCCTTGAGGAATTTGTCGGTACCGAAATACCTGCGGAAAAGAGAAGCAATTAGATCGTTTGTTTTTCCCATCGAGGGCCTGAGATCACCGGGATTGGAAACTGAGAATTCTCTGCCTGCAGAAGAGCACACGCTGCATTCTCTTCCTAAAACCAGAGTACCGCATTGGTCGCACCATCTGAATGCAGTCTTACCATGCTCGAATTGAGGCATATGTATTGATTAATGTATCCTACTTCAAAGTTGCTATGGGACCAATAACGTTTATACACTCATTAGAAGATGAGTGAAAAGATGTACGGACCGGCACCGATGAACATTCCACCGGATTATGGTAAAATCAAATTCAGCAAGGAGGAAATGAGACATATCTTGTTTTCCGTTGTAGTGCTGACTATTGCTTTTACTCTAGCGTTTTCAGGAATAATATTGGGAGACAGATACATAATCGGCCTCAGTACTGCAGAGTACTTAGGATTCTATCTGCTCGTCTCATTTGTTGCAGTATTAAGCGGATTCCTCTTACACGAGCTGGCACATAAATTCGTGGCACAGAAAAACGGGGCCTGGGCAGAGTTCAGGTCATTCCCGATGGGTCTGGCCGTAGCACTCTTTTTCTCAGTACTGGGAGTTCTGTTTGCAGCTCCGGGCGCTGTGTACATTCAGGGAATGATCAGCAAAAAGCAGAACGGGCACATCAGCATAGCCGGCCCGGTGACGAACTTAGTCTTAGGCATAGTTTTCATTCTGATTGCCCAGTTGTTCGGCGTAAATGAACTGGTCGGCTACGGTTTATACCTGGTAGGCTCCATCAATCTGCTGCTTGCAGTCTTCAACTTACTGCCGGTACCGCCGCTTGATGGTTACAAGGTGTTAAGATGGAACCTCCCGGCATATATTATAGTAATGGCAGCTGCCGTTGTCATGGCAGCTGGTGTTTACATGGGCTGGTGGATTTAAAGGTCTTCACATGGGTAACGAAGGTGCTTGATAATGCATCCTTCTTCCCATTCCTGCTGTTTTCCAGGGTTCATGATATTGTTGGGATCCAATGCCCTTTTTATTGTTTTCATGACTCCCAGAGCAGAAGCCCTTTCTTTTTGGAAGTAAGGAGCTTTGGAGATACCGACGCCGTGTTCTCCTGTGACGGTTCCGCCCAGTCTTACACAGGTGTCAAAGATCTCGCGTACAGCGTTTTCGCCGTTTTTCCAGGCTTCTTTTGATTCAGGATTCAAAAGCATCTTAGTGTGGAGATTTCCGTCTGCGGCGTGGCCGTATGTTCCTACGATGACGTGGTTACGCTCTGCAATTTCTGCAAATGCCATGACAGCATCCGGGATTTTGGAAATTGGCACAGCCATGTCATCTGCCAGTGAAACTGACACCAAACCCTGACCGTATCTAGAAAGGGCAGACATGACGCTCTTTCGGGAATTTGTCCACTGGGCCATCTGTTTGGCGTCATCAGACTGGTCGAGACCTACAGCGCCGAGATCATTTGCCACCTTGGCAACTTCCACAAGCTCTTTTGCTACGACTTCTGGATCCCCGTCAACTTCAATCATGCAGAGGGCCTCGACATCAGGCAGTCCAGCATTGATTGCCTTGTTGACTGCACGGATACATGTAGAATCCATCAGTTCCATGGCAGAAGGCAGGAGCGGTTTGGCGATAAGGTTTGATACGCACTGCCCTGCTTTCTGTAAAGAGTCGAAGCCGGCAAGAACCATGGCCATTTTCTTCGGCTTGGGAATTACCTTCAGAGTTACTTCAGTAATTACTCCCAGAGTTCCTTCGCTGCCTACAAAGAATTTTTCCAGCTGATATCCAGAAGCATCTTTCAGTGTCCTTGTTCCTACCCTGATTATGTCTCCGTTCGGCAGAACTACTTCCAGTCCCAAAACGTAATCTCTGGTTCCGCCGTACTTTACGGCGCGCATTCCTGAAGCGTTGGTGGCGACCATGCCGCCGATTGTACAGGCTTCAGCGCTTCCCGGGGTCGGGGGGAATGTGAATTTGTAGGGTGCCAGTGCCTTCTGGAGTTTATCATAAACTACTCCGGCCTCACACACGCAGTACAAATCAGGAACTCTGACTTCTTTGATTTTATTCATGCGGGTAAGGTCCATGACGATGCCGCCTTTCAGTGGCACTGCTCCGCCGCACAAACCGGTTCCGGCTCCCCTGGGGACAACCGGAATCTTGTATTTGTTGGCCATTTTCAATATGGCTGAGACTTCTGATGTTGAAGATGGACGCACCACAACAGATGGTGTCACATGATGAATAGAAGCGTCAAAGCCATAGGTGTATAAATCTGCGATATTTGTAGAGAAATTGCCTTCTCCTACGATTGTTTGAATTTCAGAAACTACAGTTTGATCCATGGTCTCACTGACTGCGCATTGCGTATGAATATTAAAAAAACTATCCCAAAAAGCAGAGTTAAGAAGAGAAGGGGCTTTCTAAAAATACGAAAGCCGTTGGATTTGCTGTGTAAAACTGCTTATTCTACATCAATGATTACACCGTTCTCTTTCAGAACCCCAACAGCACGTTCCAGATATTTCTCTTTCATAAAGATGTGGTCTGTTGAAAAGGCTGACAGCGCAAAGATGCTGATGTCCTGGTCGGCAAGAAGTTTGGTGATGTATGCCAGAAAGCCGATCAAATCAAAAGGAAGCTTGGTGTCGAAGCTGATGATCCTCAGTTGTTTTTCCTGCGAAATCCAGTCCAGATCAAGATCTGACTCTGCTATAACGCTTATTTCCCTGCCGTCTGTGATCACTGCAAAAATCTTGTCATTCTGTTTAGGGAACTCCTTCACCTTGGAAATTGCATAATCCTTATGACGGACGGATGCCCGGATCTCTGTATCTTTGGTAATTTCTTCAAAGCGCATATTATGACCTGATATATCCAAAGACCAAGCGGATATTAATCGTTGGCGTTAGGATTAGACAAGCTGATCATCAGTCATCTTTTTCTTCATATATTCCAGCGCCACTAGGATCAAGCCGCCCAATACAAAGAATAGTATGTGGAATGTACCCAGAGACATGGCCGGCTGCGGAACCTCCAAGGTTGTAGCACCCATGATTATGGAATAAATGGAACCGATCATTAAGCCTATAATCAAATAAACAGTCTGTGAACGGTAAGCGTCCAGGCAGTGTTTCACAATCTTGATTACTAAAAATATGCCGACGATTAGACCTAGCGCAAATATGCCCAGCATAAGCAGGTATGAAGAGTCTAGATGAATTACTTCCTTTACAGCATTCAGCAGAGGCAGGTAAAGCCCCATTGCTAAGAGGAGAGTAGATCCCGATATGCCTGGTAAAACCATTGCCGAGATGGTTATGATTGCCGCGATGAATACATACAATGCTAACTCAAGTGAAGGTTGAGTTAGATTTATAGCGCTGCCTTCGCCCGACACTGGATTGAAATATGTAATCAGACAAACGATGATGATACCGATTACTGTGAAAATGAGATTGCCATATTTTCCTTTGAGGCATTCCTTTTCAGCCATCATTATGACAGGAATTGCGAAGATAATCAATCCCAGAAATAAAGAGCTGATCTGATAAATGTTTGATTGGAAAACACTCGACAAGATAAGGACGCAGATTACGAAACCGATAATCCAGCCTGCTCCCAGTTTCAACAGGAATTTAGCGGCATTAATGCGCTGTTCCTTGGTTCCGGAGATAATGTTATTAAATGCGCCTACAAATTTGTCATAGAAACCGAGCAGAAACGCTATGGTTCCTCCAGAAACTCCTGGCACGCTGTCAGCGATTGCCATGCAGAATCCTCTGACAAAATTAATAAGCATTGAAATCTCCGTAATCTTTGATACGGATTTTATCAGAGTTGTATTTATACTTGCGTATGGACAAAGATCTTCCTGTTCAGACAGTACAACCGGTAAAAACAATATATTGACAAAATGATTATGAAGAGACGGTTATGCAGGATATTCTGATTGTAGTTGATATGCAGAATGATTTTATCAATGGTCCGCTGGGCAGTGCAGAAGCTGCGTCTATTGTTCCTAAAGTTGCAAAAAAGATTGAAGAATTCAAAGGCGGAGTTATGTTTACAAGAGACACACACCATAAGAATTATCTTGAAACTCAGGAAGGAAAGAATCTGCCGGTTGTGCACTGCATAGAAGGAACAGAAGGATGGAAACTGCATCCTCAGATAGAAAAACTGAGAAAATGCGAGCCTGTTAACAAAAACATTTTTGGATCAATTGAACTAGGAGAGATTCTTAGGTCGCTGGATCAAAAGAATAAAATCAGAAAAATCGTCTTGATAGGTGTCTGCACTGATATCTGCGTGATCTCCAATGCAATGATCATAAAGTCCTTCCTTCCTGAAACAGAAGTGTCAGTAGATGCTTCCTGCTGCGCCGGTTCCAGCAGAGAGAATCATTTGACTGCTCTCCAAGCTATGGAAGTTTGCCAGATCAAGATTGAGAATAGAACCTGATCATTGTTTCAGCATAGTTTTTACAGAGCGCTTCCACCGTCTCAGGGCATTCCTTGTCCTGATGCGTCTTGTTTCTCTTCTTGCTTTTTTTAATGCTCTCTTCTTCAATCTGAGTATTTCGGCATGGATGTCGTCAAAATTCATGCCTCTGCTGTTTCCCATGGTCCTCTGTCGCAGCACATACTATTAGTTTATTTCATTCACGAATTGAAAACAACACGAAATATAATTTCTAAAAGTAATCGGAGTGTTTATATTAAATTCTATATGAATTATAATTGTTACGATCAAGTTCGATAATCTGAGCTGTAGATTCTTATGCGATGTGATGATAGAGCGCATGATTGTTGATGACCATGAGAATAAGCCAGTAAGTAAAAAAATAGTAATGAGCTTGATTCAAAAAATGAGGAAGTTGATAGATTTGGGAATGCCATAAATAATAAAAAATATATGATAAAATGACTGCGAACGGACATGTAAAGAATTTGACAGAAGGGCGTCCGCTCAAATTAATTTTGATGTTTGCGCTTCCGATGATTATCGGAGGGGTTGTTCAGCAGCTGTACAGTGTTGTTGATACGCTCATCGTAGGAAACACGCTTGGATCTCAGGCTCTGGCAGCCGTGGGAGCAACAGGCTCTACGATCTTTTTCATGATCTCATTCATGTTAGGCCTGACGAACGCATTTTCAATCGTAACGGCTCATCACTTCGGAGCAGGCAATCAGGCAATGGTCAAAAAGACCGTAGTGAATGCCATATTCCTTTCGGCAATATGCGCTGTTGCTCTTTCACTTGTCGGTATCTACGGTGCAAGGCCTTTGATGGAACTGCTTCAGACGCCGGCAGAGATCATAAACCAGTCTGTAATTTATATCCAGATATGCATCGGATTCAGCGTTGCACAGCTGGCATATGATGTGGCGGCGGCAATACTGCGTGCCATAGGCGACAGCAAAACTCCTCTGTACTTCCTGATAATATCTGCATTTTCCAATATTGTCCTTGACTTGGTATTCATACTCGGAATGGATATGGGAGTTGCCGGTGCCGCAATAGCAACTGTGATCTCACAGGCGATCTCTGCGGTTTTATGTATAATTTATATCATAAAAAAATATCCGATATTCCACATATCCCGCCGCGAATTCAGACCGGACTTCAAGCAGCTTAAGCTTGTAACTAAGATGGGAGTCACCATGGGGCTGCAGAGCTGTTTCATTTCTGTAGGGGAAATGGCAGCTACCGGCGTGATTAACGGTTTCGGAACCACGGTTGTTGCGGCTTACACTACAGGAATCAGAGTAGAAGAGTTTGCCACACTGGCATTCATAAACCTGTCTCAGGCATTCTCGATATACGCAGGACAGAACATAGGTGCTCACAAGACAGCCCGCATCCAAGAAGGATTCAGAAAAATAGCCGTGCTGATAATCTTCCTCAGCTTCGCATCAATGGCACTGATCTTTAATTTCGGAGATGATGTCGCACGCTGGTTCATATCAGATGCAGATTCTCAAATCAACAGCGTGGTCAGCATAGCTTATCAGTACCTTTGCACTTCGGCATGTTTCTATCCATTCCTGGGAATGATCCTGCTGTACAACAACACTCTGAGAGGCATGGGAGAACTGGGAATCCCGTTAATGTCGGGAATAATTGAACTGCTTTCCAAAGTAGGGCTTTCGATTATCTTAGCAAGCCTCTTCGGCTACTCTGGAATATGGTACGCAGCTCCGATCGGCTGGATGCTGGGAATGCTGCCGTCGCTGATCAGATATCACCAGGGTAGCTGGAAAAAACGTCCCAGTAAAATTACAGATGCATATCCAGAGTAATGTCTCTGGAAGCAATCTGTATAAACTACAAGCATATGTCAGGCTGATGTTCCTGGAAGAATGCAAAATCGGACGGAAGTATGAAATTCCAAGTGTATTGATTACAAAAGAAGACATTATTGATTTTGCTAAAAAGTATGATAACATTCCTCTTCACACCGATGAGAAGTATGCTAAAACCACCAGATTTAAAGGCATAATCGCTTCCGGAATGATGAGTCTATTAGTCATGTGGGGAAAATTTCAGGAGCAGGACATTCTGGGAGATGGCCTTGTAGCCGGGAAGTGTTTCAATACTGAGTGGTTTGTACCAGTCTTTGCCGGGGACACTCTGAGCGGAGAAGTGGAGATAGTAGAAACATATCCCAGAAACAAGTACAACGGCGTCATACAAACTAAAATGACTGTCTACAATCAAAAAGACGAGATTGTTCTGATAAATTCTACAGAAGCTGTCGTCAAAAGAAAAGATGCGCCTGACGTCCTGTGATACAGAGCAATCAGGCGTAAAAAGGTTTGAGCGTTCGGCTTAGAAACTTCTCCTTTTGAAGAGGAAGTATGCTATTACGGTAGTAACCAGACCCCAGACGATGAATACACCGGATGTCTGAACTAAATCTACTGTAACAGCAGGCATCATACCGCCGAAAGTGAAGCCGAACACATCAAAGATTGCACTTGATGCTATGTCGGGTAACCACCAATTCTCAACATCATACGCACCCAGCAGGGAGGATATGATTGAGAAGATCAGCAGTGACATCACGAAGGTAATGATTATTGCCGTGCTTCCTTTTTTCATCACAGAGCTTATCAGTAAAGCGATTCCCACCATGCAGAACAGGTAGAGAACTGCAAGACCGAATGATGTCAGGAGAGTTGCATCTACAGACCCTGCAACTGCTAAAGACACTACTGAAGTGAATATGTAGTAGAATGCAAGGAATGCAATTCCGATCACCATTGATGCAGTCAGCTTTCCGAGAAGGATAGATGACTTTTTTACCGGTCTCGTGAAGAGAATTAAGGCAGTTCTTTCTTCAAATTCAGAAACGAGCGAGGTAGATGCAAAGAGAGTGGCGAACAGCAGTACAATCAGAGCAATGAATGATGAATAGCTGGCTGCCAGCTCTGTAGCATTATCTGATAACCCTTCGCCTAAGATGTACGGTACTGCAGTGAGCAGGATAAGCACCAGAAAGATAAGCGCTGTGAACAGCAGCATCTTCTTCCCTCTGGTGAACTTAACAATCTCATTTTTCATTACCACATATGACTGCTTCAGGTAGGTGACTATGCCACCGTTCATTCTGGTATAGTTAGCATTCTGAGTTTCTGACATTAAATCACCTTGAGTCCTTAATTAAACTGAGATATTTGTTCTCTAACGCATTCGAATCCTCAGACATGCTGTAGACTGAGATGTTTATGTTTGCCAGACCGTTGAAAAGATTCATCTGTTCAGACTTGCCGCCTTTGAAGCGTATCTCAATTCCGTTGTCATAGAGGCGGGCGCTCACAACGTTCGGAAGTCCGCTGATCTTTTCAATCATAGAGTCGTCTGCCTTTTCCACAGTCTTTACGATTACAGTTCTTGATTCTGAATCTCCAAGGATCTTATCGATTTCATCATGAACGAGAAGTTTTCCATGATCAACCATTGCTACATGGTCGCATAAATCGCTGACCTCGTGCAGCATGTGAGAGCTCATTAAAACAGTAAGTTCCTTGCTGCCGCTTCTGAGAGTCTTGAGGATTTCCCTCATCTCGGCCATACCTCTCGGGTCTAATCCAGAAGTAGGCTCATCAAGAATGATTATGTCAGGATTGTTTAACAGTGCCTGACCGAGAGCAATTCTTTGTCTCATTCCCTTTGAGAATGTTCCGAGTTTCTTGTCAGCCCACTGAGTCATTTTAACCTTTTCCAGAATTGTGTCTGTTTCAGACTTAATGGACTCAGAGCTCATGCCCAGCAGCTGCCCGAGATATCTGAACGTTTCTCTGGGAGTAAGGTACAGATAAAATTCAGGCGTCTCGACTACAGTTCCCACGGTGAGTAACGCTTCCCAGGGGTTCTTGTTGACATCAATTCCATTAAGTTCCACAGATCCGGAAGTCGGAGTGGTGAGGTTTGTTAAGATTTTCAGAGAGGTGCTTTTGCCTGCCCCGTTCGGTCCCAGCAGCCCAGTAAAACTATTTTTCTTAATTTTGAGGCTGAGATTGTCTACAGCAACAAAAGTACCGTATTCTTTTCTTAAGTTTATCAGTTCTATCGGATATTCTGAAGTCATAATTTCTTACCATCTTTTTAGTGTTGTAATTCTTTCATACGATTACCGCTTGTAAATTGGCAACTTTCTTGCACAATCTAATCTCACATTAAGCATTAAGTATTTAATGATAATCATTAAATCTTTGTTGAAAAACATTAAAGATAATGTTATATATACTTGACCGATTAAGCTCAGCAAAAGTGTATGATCTATGAACGAAAAATTTGAACTTAAAAGGCTTCAGACAATCTGCAGATACGGTTCATATTGTATCATCGTAGTTATGGCACTATTCCTGCTGGTAGCATTTGCAATGGCAGTTTTGTTATTTTTCCCTGAATCCTGGCAGGAGATCATAGACGCAGGAGTTCCTGAGTCGGAAATCATTCCGCTTATCGTTATGCTGATTGTAACATCAATAATCATGCTGCTGGTTCTTGGAATTGTATATAAACTCATGAAGGCAATAAGCAAAGAAAGAACTCCGTTTACAATTAAAAACGTCAAGTACATAAAAATCATATCAGTACTTGTTTTCATAGCCGGTCTGGTAGTCCCGATTATAGAGAATCTTGTGGTGAAGATAACTTATCCTGAGATTGAGTCCACCATCAGCATAAATTTCTTCATGGTGCTTGCAGCCGTGGCAATGTACTGCTTATCTCTTGTATTCCAGTATGGAGTGTATCTCCAGACCGAATCGGATCAGACTCTGTGAGGTGATATGACGATAATACTGAGATTAGACAGGGTCATGGCGGACAGGAAAATATCCTTAAACGATCTGGCAGAGAAAGTAGGCATATCAAACGTAAATCTGTCAAACATAAAAACAGGCAAGATCTCGGCTATCAGATTTTCAACACTCAACTCAATATGCAGAGTTTTAAAGTGTCAGCCGGGAGACATACTGGAATACATTGATGATCCTGAAGATTAATGCTGAATTTGTAGCGCAAATTTCATTTATTAAATGTAATGCAATTTATGAGTGATCAGCTCATATCGAGTAAGACGGCACTGCTATGTTCTTGATGCCATGAGATCTTCCGCAGCAAGACCGACTGGTGAGCAAAAAATGCCGATCTTGCTGCGTCAGTTCTTCTGTAAGAACTTTAAAGCAGTGCCGTCATTAGTAAGTGGTTTAAGACTGCCAGTTTGAACTGGCAGGTTTTGATTTTTGTTTAGAGTTTAAACTGCCAGGACTTGAATGTCCATGTTGAAAGTAAGAGTTCTGAGACCGTTCTTGTAACCGTTTGCTTCATTTGTTGTCACTCCTGTTGTCGTTGAACCTGAAGCTGTGATTACTTGATTTTCAGAAGTTTCATATTTGATAATTCCTGCAAATGTTCCCTGAATGTTCAGAGTTGAGTTTCCTTTGAGCAGAATTGATGCTGCGGGCCTCTGAGGATATTCTGTTGTGCTTGTATTGTCAACGTCTGTGAACTCATTATAGAACACAACCTTCTTTCCTGAAGGAACTGCTACTGATGCGTCTTCATATACGATCACTTCTGCTCCAGTTAAAAATTTGAAGTTATTGTTGAAAGTATATGTTCCGTCGTGCAGACCGATTGTGATGTCTCCGTCAACAGGGTATGTGAACTTGCTCGTTGTCAGAGTCTTGTTTCCATACGATCCTAGATCGAGAGTAAGAGTGCTGCTGCCTGCTGTAGCTCCTCCGTAAATGTCCATCGTGACTCTTCCTTTGTCACTGTCAGCTCCGTTGACTGCGGAAGGATTGAATGTTTTGATCAAGTATGCGTCTGCACTTAATCTGATTAATCCGTTGTTATTATCGATCTGAGGGTACCTTGTGTAATTGTAACTGCTGTTGCCATACATCTTGACGTTGCCTGTGAATGAAGCTCCTGAGTAAATTACGATTTTAGATTCGATGTTGTGGCAGTTGTATTCGGTTATAGGGTAGCAGTCTTTGTATATCCCTAAAGCTGCAAGAGGTCCTAGGATGTTTGCTACCTGGCTTCCTCCTCTCCAGTGAACAACAACATACAGATCTCTGATTTCTGCTCCTGATTCTGCTGTTACCTGTCCGTCTCCTTTGATGTAACCGTAGTTGTCTAAGAGACCTCCATTTTTAACAAGGATGCTTCCTTCCAGGTTGATCTGAGCGTATCCTCCGGTAATGTCCATGAGATAGTTTCCTGCTGCCGGTCTGCCCGTTACAGCGTTGACCATGACATCTCCCTCAACTGTTAATGTCACATTGGAAGGAATGTTCAGAGTGCGGTATAGTACGCTTAGATCTGCAGTTGATGAAGATGTTCCGTCAGGATTGAATCCTGTTGAAGTATATCCGACATCGTTATCCATGCACGGCAGCAGCAGAAATACTCCTGCTTTCACAGTTGCATTTGAAGTCATTGTGTAATCGCTGATTAACACAACTGTCTGACCGCTTACTGCTGCGTTCAATGCTTCTTCCAACGTGCTGTAAGTAGTATCGCCTATGCTTGCTGCAGGTGCAGTATTCTCTGCAGATAATGTTGCACTGCTGTCTGAGCTGGAATCATCCAATGCTCCGACTGCAATGAAACAGAATGCTGCCAGCAATGTTATGCCCATTGCAAGCATCAATTTATGTTTGTTTTGCATTTATTTTTCCTCCTAAACTTTTTAAACTGTTTAAATTTTAATTGAAATGATTTTTAAATTGTATTTTGATTGTGTTTGTATGTTGAGTTGTCAGACATTTATATTGGTTTTTGACGAGTTTGTGTATATTACTGTATCATGTTTGAGACTGCCAGATTGAACTGGCAGGTTTTGATTTTTGTTTTAGAGTTTAAGCTGGTGGAATCCGAATATCTATGTTGAATGTGAGTGTTCTAATGCCGGTTCTGTAACCATTTGCTTCATTTGTTGTCACACCTGAAGTTACAGCATTCGGTCCGATTGTTACCTGATTCCCATTTGTTTCACAATTTACAATTCCTGCAAATGTTCCTTGAATAGAGAGTGTAGAAGTTCCATTCAAAGTCAGAGTAGCAGCCGGTCTGTCTGGATATTTTGTATTATCTGTATTATCCACATCATTGAATTCATTGTAGAAGATTACAGTTTTTCCTTCTGATACGGTTAATGTTGCATCAGAATCTACGGTAACTGCTGCTCCCGTTAGGAATTTGAAATCGTTGTTGAATATATAGTCTCCATTGTGAAGCTCAAATGAAATGTCTCCATCTACTGGATAAATGTATTTATCAGTAGATAGATCCATAGTAATTATGCTCAGTTTAAGCTTTAATGCACTGCTGGCAAATGTAGCTCCGCCATATATCTGAATCGTTGTTCTTCCAGTATCAGCAGCAGAAGTTCCGTTGCTTGCTGCGGCATCGTATGTTTTAATCAAGTGTGCTCCGTCTGCAAGTCTTATCAAACCATTTGCTTGATTGATTTGAGGGAATCTTGTGTAATGGTAAGAGGAGCTTGCATACATTTTGACATTCCCAAGAAGTGATGCAGAAGTTTCAATGTATAGTGCACATCTGATATTATTGCAATCATACTCATTGAAAGGGAAAATTGTTTTGTTGTACATATCTGATGCTTGTGATCCTCCCCTCCAATTTTTAACCACATAAGTGTCTCTGACTTCTGAGCCGTTCTTTGCAGTTATTTGACCGTCACCCTTGACGTAACCACAGGCTTCTAAAATGGCTCCGTTTTCGACTGAAATATTTCCATTTAGAATAATCTGCGAATAATTCCCTGTAACATCCATATCATAATGAC
>OLGD01000568.1_pt1 | contig 71479 bp, 60 predicted proteins | sample 1605311 | NCBI WGS metagenome assembly OLGD01 (sample SAMEA3888917, study PRJEB22519) | human gut metagenome | biome: human gut; feature: human-associated habitat; material: faeces | place: Denmark | collected 2010
GCGCAGAACAAATAGCCTGCTACTTTTCAGTATATCATTCTTTTATTCCACTTTCAAAACATTTCCACATTCCTGATACTCTTCCGGAATCTTCTCTGTCAGAATATGCATATGTGCAAATTCTTCGAATGTCACCGAGCTGACCTGTCCAAACTTGGAGCAGTCTGCAAGAACATACGCATCCCTGCACTGTCTGACTGCCTTTTCCTTCACAAGTGCCTCATTTGTATCCGGTGTGGTAAAGCCTTCTCTCTTTGTGATCCCGTTCGTTCCAAAAAATCCTTTGGTAAAATGATACATCGAAAGCATTTTGATGGCCTGACTCCCGACAACCGCCTCTGTGGAACTCTTAAGTTCTCCTCCGATCAGAAAAACATGAATCCCCATCTTGGCCAGTCTCTGTGCATGAGAGACCGCATTCGTCACAAAGGAAGCCTTGGTTCCCTCCAGATAATCCAGAATCAGCCCTGTAGTCGTTCCTGCATCCAGGTAAACAAAATCATCTGCCTTTATCAGGCTGGCCGCATATTCTGCGATTTTCTCTTTTTCCTTTTTGTTCAGTTCTGATTTCTGGGCTACAGTCGGTTCATATGCCGTTACTTTGCGCTCCAGCACTACTGCCCCTCCAAATACTTTTGTCAGTCTTCCGGCCTTGTCAAGAGCTGTGATGTCTCTCCGCACGGTGGACTCAGATGTATCGAGGATATCTTTTAATTCTGTGACAGTGATGCTCCTCTTTTCCTCCAGGAGTTTCAGAATAATTTCATATCTTTGTTCTGTAAGCATAGTTTGCCCCCAATTACTTTTGTATTTTTATTATAACAGAAACAGGAGATGACTGCATCATCTCCTGTTTCAAAAGTCTGATATTCATTCTTTCTGTGATTGTAACTGTTCAGTACTCCCGCGGGATATTACCTTTTGAATAGTTACCTGTAATTACAGATTTTCCTGCATGAATTTGCTTACTGCCTCATATGCAGCCTCTTCATCTGCTCCCTCAAAGGTAAAGGTAATTTCATGGCCTTTCTTAACTCCAAGTCCCATCAGTGCAAGGAGTTTTCTGCAGTCTACTTTTTTGCCGTCTTTTTCGATAGATACAGTAGATTCAAATCCTTTGACAAGCTTTACAAGTTCTCCTGCCGGACGAGCATGGATTCCTTCGTTGTCTGTAACTACATACTTAAATTCTTTCATTTCTATATCCTCCATTTTTTTATTTTGATCATATCGTTTCTGTCATGACCGACAGAGTATTTATGCTACTTTTTTCTTTAATATACCAAGTAAAACTGCTGAAACTACGGTTCCGACAACAAGTGCTGCCAGATACATAACTGCATTTCCTACTACCGGGAATACAAAGATTCCACCGTGAGGTGCCATCAGAGTACAGTTGAATGCCATGGACATCGCACCGGCCACTGCTGATCCGATGATACAGGAAGGAAGTACATGCAGAGGATCTGATGCTGCAAACGGAATCGCACCTTCCGTGATAAACGCAAGACCCATGATAAAGTTTGTAGGACCTGCCTCTCTCTCCTCTTTTGTGAACTTATCCTTAAACAGCAGGGTTGCAAGAGCGATCGCACACGGAGGTGTCATACCGCCGATCATAACTGCTGCCATAATATCATAATTGCCTGCTGCAATAGCGGCTGTACCAAATACATAGGCTGCCTTGTTGAACGGGCCGCCCATATCAATTGCCATCATTCCGCCTAATACAATACCTAATACTACTTTACTTGAACTTCCCATACCTGTCAAGGCGTTGTTAAGCCCCGTATTGATACCGCCCATGATCGGCTCTACAATGAAGGTCATCAGTAAGCCCATAAGCAGGATTCCCACTACCGGATAAATAAGGACCGGAGCGATTTTTTCCAGTGCTTCCGGAAGCTTTTCGCATACTTTTCTAAGAGCGAGGATCAGATATCCTGCTGCAAAACCTGCAAGCAGGGCACCAAGGAAACCTGATTTACCGCTGGCTGCCATCATTCCACCTACCAGACCAAGTGCAAGCGCCGGTCTGTCACCGATTGCCATGGCAATAAATCCTGCCAGGATTGGAAGCATAAAGCCAAATGCGGTGCCGCCGATTCCTTTAAGCAGTGCTGCTGCCGGTGTGATCGTACCAAAGTTTGCTCTCTGATCTGCCGGAAGGGAATTAAGATCTATGCTCAGCCCATCGATCAGGAAGGCGATCGCAATCAGAATACCACCGCCGACAACCAGTGGAAGCATATGAGATACACCATTCATCAGCTGCGTATAAATCTTATGTCCTGCACTGCCGCCGGATTTTGCAGCCGCTGAAGATGAGGAAGCTGCTGACGCATGGTAGATTGGAGCATCACCATTCAGTGCTCTCTCGATCAGCTGATCTGCTTTGCTGATTCCGTCAGATACCTGGCATTCAATGACTTTCTTTCCGTCGAAACGATCCATCGGAACCTGTGCGTCGGCTGCAACGATGATGCAGTCCGCATCGGCGATTTCCTGTGCAGTCAGCACGTTTTTCGCTCCGCCGGAGCCTCGTGTCTCGACTTTTACGAAGCATCCTTTTGCTTTCGCTGCTTTCTCGATTCCCTCGGCTGCCATGTAAGTGTGGGCAATACCGGTCGGGCAGGAAGTAACGGCGAGAATCTTCACCTGATTTTCTTTTGCTTCCACCGGCTCTGCAAGACGCTCATCTACGCTCTTTTTCTCTTCATCGGCGCGGTCGATAATGGCAAGGAACTCTTCCGGTGTCCTTGCGTTTCGAAGGCTCTTGGTGAACTCTTCATCCATCAGCATCATGGAAAGTTTACTTAAGACATCGAGGTGAACGTTGTCTTTCGTGTTCGGCGCTGCGATGAGGAACAGCAGGGTGACCAGCTCTCCATCGAGAGAATCAAAATCAACGCCGTTCGGGATCACCATGGCTACAAGGCCCGGTTTGTTTACTGCATCACATTTTCCGTGCGGAATCGCAATTCCCTCTCCGATTCCTGTGGTGCTCTCTTCTTCTCTTGCGTAAACCTGTGCGCGGTACGCATCTTCGTCTGTGATCTTTCCGCTTTTGACCATCAGCGCTACGGCTGCGTCAAGCGTTTCCTGTTTGCTTTTCGGTGCGGCATCCAGTGCAATACTGCGGATGTCCAGCAAATCTGTGATTCTCATGAGACGTCCTCCCTTTTATTTTGTAATCTGTTCGTAGACAGATGCAATTTCCTCCCGGGTTGCAAGGTTTTCAGAAAAAGCACTTGCACTTCCCGCTGCGATTCCCATATGGAACGCATGGAGGTAATCTTCTTTTTCCATGTAGCCTGCCATGAATCCGGCTACCATCGAATCGCCTGCGCCGACGCCGTTGATGAGCTTTCCTTTCGGGGCCGGAGCTTCAAAGACCTCACCGGATGCGGCAACGAGAACGGCTCCTTCGCCTGCCATGGAAACCAGAACGTTCTGTGCGCCCTTTTCCTGCAGCTGTTTTGCATACGGAACAACCGACTCTCTTGTCTTTAATTCCACACCGAAAATCTCACCGAGCTCATGATTGTTCGGTTTGATGAGGAACGGGTGGTACGGCAGAACCTTCATCAGCAGATCACGGGTCGCGTCTACGACGATGCGGACGCCCTTGCCGTCGAGCATTTCCATAATTTTCTGATAGGCATCATCTGCCATGGATGACGGGATGCTGCCTGCGAGGAAGAGAACGTCGCCCTCGCCGAGTGCGGAAAGCTGTTTCATCAGCTCTTCCACTTTTTTCTCCGGGATTTCGGGTCCCTGTCCGTTGATCTCAGTTCCGTCAATGCTCTTTAATTTGACGTTGATGCGGGAATATCCTTCTTCCAGCCAGATGCAGCCGTTTTTAATTCCCATCTGGTCGAGCCGTCCCGCGATTTCTTTTCCGGTAAAGCCTGCCAGAAATCCGAGCGCTGTGCTCTCAATTCCAAGGTTTCCAAGTACGGTCGATACGTTGATTCCTTTTCCGCCCGGAAGCATCAGCTCGGAGCTTGTGCGGTTGGTAAGGCCGAGCTTGAAGTCTTCCACCGATACAATGTAGTCCAGAGACGGATTGAATGTCACTGTGTAAATCATATTTCCCTCCTGCTTTATTTTGATCGTGTTTGCTTTGATGAGCTTATTATATCGTCATATTCATTCAAAATCAATCATCAATATTTCATGAATTTTACCTTCTCTTTTTGTCGCATTTGCATAAGTTTAGAGTTTTATGACGGATTTCCCCGTTTTATCGCCCTGTTTTGACCGAGTTTGACTGATTGTCATCTTTTCTTCCTTGTCACGCATCGATCACTTTATTCTCTCCATTTCGGTCATTTTTTATCAGACACTTTCTTTCTGTTCTCATTTTTGTACTTTACTTTTTCCGGATTTAGTACTAAAGTGAAGAGAAATCAAAAAAAGAATTTCCAGAAGAGGTGATTTTATTTGAAACGATACTATATTCTTCACTATTTTGATCCCGCCAATGTGGGCAGTTTTCTGCTTGTCTCACTGCTCGGCCTGATTCTGGTGCTCGCCCTTGTGTTTCTGATTGCAAAATTGCAGATTCAGCGGCAGCTAAAAGAGGAGACAGAGGAAAAAGCGAAAAAAATACGCCGGAAGAAACACCAGCGCAGGCAGTATCAGGTTGTGGAAAGCTTTTATGAGCTGGTTTTCTCCGGCACTTCGATTCTTCTCTTCCTCTCCCTCTACTACATTATCGATGAGCGTCTGCCGCAGATTTCGATGTACTGGGAGAAATATCAGGATGTGGTGCTTCTTGTCTTTATCGTGCTCTCCGTCTTTCTGACGAGCTGGCTCGATGTGGTTCTGGTAAAGCTCACGCACCTTGACCCGGAGCAGAAGGCGTCGGTGCGGCTGATTTCGGTCTTCTATATTGTACTGATTCTTCTGTACATCCGCTTTATCTACGAGGACACGAATTACGACGGCCTGATTCTCTATTTCCTGACACTGACGGTCGGCCGCTTCCTGTATTTCGACTTTACGGTCAAGAGTTTTCTTGAAACGATGCGGGGCGTGTTGGAAAATCTACCGCTTCTTGTCATCATGAGCGCCTACTCCGGTTTCGTGTGCTGGTATGGGTTCCATGTCGGCTTTCTGCTGAAATCAAATGGTGTCATTTTGAGCACCTTTCTTGCCCATCTGTTTATGGACTGCTCGATCTTTCTGCTCCACAAGACAGGAATTTTAAAGCATGTGATACGAAAAATTTAAAACCGGCATTTTTTTACCAGCCATATATCAAAAGCTCTGCAGATCAGAATTTTGCATTTTCTGTTCTGCAGAGCTTTTCTTATTTAACGTTCTTTTTTACATGCCAAACAGCAGTGCAAAGCCATGTACGACAAAAGCTGCCAGCCAGGCGATCACACACTGTGAAACGACAACACCGGCTGCCCATCTGCCGCCAAGCTCCCGCTTGATGGAAGCGACTGCCGCCACACACGGCGTATAGAGGAGGCAGAAAACCAGAAGGCTTAATGCGGAAACCGGTGTCAGGATTTCGGTCAGCTGCGCGGTCGTGCCGAACAGTACGGAAAGTGTCGAGACGACACTCTCCTTTGCCATAAATCCGGTTAGAAGGGCGGTCGATACTCTCCAGTCTCCAAATCCAAGCGGCCGAAAAACCGGGGCGAGACGGCCGGAGACAACGGCGAGAATGCTGTCCTTGGAGTCCTCCACGACATTGAGATGCGTTCCAAAGGTCTGTAAAAACCAGATCACAATCGTGGCAACAAAAATGACGGTGAATGCCCGCTGCAGGAAGTCTTTTGCCTTATCCCACAAAAGCTGTCCGACATTTTTTGCCCCCGGCATGCGGTAGTTTGGAAGCTCCATGACAAACGGAACGGCTTCTCCCTGGAATAAAGTTCCCTGCATCAGCATCGCCATCAGGACAGCCATGAAGATACCACCGAAATACAGAAGAACCATCACAAGGGCACTGTATTTCGGGAAGAATGCGGCGGTAAAGAACGCGTAAATCGGAAGTTTTGCCGAACAGCTCATAAACGGAGTTAATAGGATCGTCATTTTCCGGTCACGCTCGGAAGGCAGGGTGCGGCTCGCCATGACGCCCGGCACGGTACAGCCAAAACCGACCAGCATCGGCACGATACTGCGGCCGGAGAGGCCGATTTTCCGGAGCAGCTTATCCATCACAAATGCCACGCGCGCCATATAGCCGCTGTCTTCCAGAATGGACAGGAAGAAAAACAGGGTGACGATGATCGGAAGGAAGCTTAAGACACTTCCGACGCCGTTAAAAATACCGTCAATCACAAGGGAATGAAGCACCGGATTGACGCCCCATGCTTTCATGGCGCTGTCCACGAGCTCGGTCAGTTTTCCGATCAGAATCTCCAGCACACTCTGCAGCGATGCTCCGATCACATGGAAGGTCAGGAAAAAGACAGCCGCCATAATCCCGGCAAAACATGGCAGAGCCGTATATTTTCCGGTCAGCACACGGTCAATTTCTGTGCTCCGCACATGCTCGCGGCTCTCTTTTGGTTTTACCACGGTCTCACGGCAGACTTTTTCAATAAAATTAAAACGCATATCCGCAATCGCCGCCGCGCGGTCCAGGCCGCGCTCCGTCTCCATCTGACAGACGATATGCTCGAGCATCTCTTTCTCGTTTTCATCGAGGGCCAGCTGCTCCAGTATCAGCGCATCGCCCTCTGCCAGCTTGCTCGCCGCAAACCGCACCGGAATATCCGCCCTTGCGGCGTGATCCTCGATCAGATGCATGATCGCATGCAACGCACGGTGGACGGCACCGCCGTGGTCATTCGCCTCACAGAAGTCCTTTCTGCCCGGTTTTTCCTGGTATTTGGCCACATGGACAGCATGGGCAACCAGTTCCTCGATTCCCTCGTTTTTTGCAGCGGAAATCGGGATAACCGGGATGCCAAGTCTCTCTTCCATCTGGTTCACGAGCACAGAACCGCCGTTTTCGCGTACCTCATCCATCATGTTGAGGGCCAGTACCATCGGAACGTCGAGTTCCATCAGCTGCATCGTCAGATACAGGTTTCGTTCGATATTTGTCGCATCTACAATATTGATGATGCCGCGCGGATGCTCATTCAGAACGAAATTCCGGGTGACGATCTCTTCGCTTGAATACGGCGACATCGAATAAATGCCGGGAAGATCGGTGACCAGCGTGTTTTTCTGGCCGCGGATTTCACCGTCCTTCCGGTCTACGGTCACGCCGGGGAAGTTTCCGACGTGCTGGTTGGATCCCGTTAATTGGTTGAACAGGGTGGTCTTACCGCAGTTCTGGTTTCCGGCCAGCGCAAAGGACAACAGCTCTCCTTCCGGCAGCGGATGCTCCTCTGCCTTATTGTGGTACTTTCCGCCCTCTCCAAAGCCGGGATGCGGAATTGCTTTCGCATCCGGCTGCTCTTTTTCTTTTACAGCGTCCCGCATCTCATCAATGGCAATCCGTCCGGCATCAGCGAGGCGGAGTGTCAGTTCATAGCTGTGAATCCGCACTTCCACAGGGTCTCCCATCGGTGCATACTTTACCATCGTCACTTCCGCCCCCGGAATGATTCCCATATCGAGGAAGTGCTGCCGCAGCGCGCCCTCTCCTCCTACCGTGCGGACGGTCGCTGTTTTGCCGATCGGCAGTTCTTTCAGTGTCATATATTTCACTCCTTATTGATTCTCATTATCAATAGTAAGTATATGACACGATTCGACTGCGGTCAAGCAATTGTCATTATTTCTCTTTTTGTTTTTCTTCGAGCTTCTTCTGTACACTCGGAAACAGCTCCAGATCCGTGTGTGGGATTGCCTGGGCCGCTTTCATCATAGAGATGAAAGCGGCGACCTGGCCGAACTGGATGTAGACCATCTCGTCCAGAATGCGGTCAATATCGTCGATGCAGGTCCGATCCAGCAGGATTTTTTCTGCTCCCGCAAGCGACGTATTTCCGGCGCAGATCAGGCGGCTGCGATCCATATCCGGGTACATGCCGATCGTGATGGCGGATTCCTTTGAAACGTGCTTTCCAAATGCACCAGCCGCGTAAAACCGGTCAATTTCTTCCATGGAAATGCCGGATTCACGCATCATGTACTCAACCATCGTGTAGGCGGCCGATTTCGTCCGCAGAAATTCGGCGATATCGCTCTGATAAAAGTTCAGTCCTTCCCTGTACTCGACACACCATTCTCCCGTCTCCGGATCTTCTTTGATCTTTTCTGACCGCTCCGGCTGCAGGGTGCCGAACAGGTTGATCCATCCATTTAGGAATAATTCCGCGAGCAGATCGATAATGCCGGAACCGCAGATGCCCTTTGGCTTACCCTCTCCGATTACATGGCACTGGATTTTCCCGTCTTCTATTTTTACCGTATCAACAGCGCCTTCTGCAGCTCGCATGCCGGTTTTGACCACGCCGCCCTCGAGCGCCGGACCGGCAGCGCCTGCGCCGCAGAGCAGAAATTCCCGGTTTCCGACGACAAGCTCGCCGTTCGTTCCGATATCAAAAAAAACGCTGATCGTTTCTTTTTTATAGAGTTCCGTTGCGATCATACCGCTTAATATATCACCGCCCAGGTAATTGGATTTTCCCGGCACGCAGTAGACACATCCCTTCATGGGAAATCCCATCTCTTTCGCCGGAAGGAATCCGACGCGGTCTGCGCGCACGGCGTACGGGGATGAAAAGACGCAGAACGGATCCAGTCCCAGCAGGAAATGAATCATCGTTGTGTTGCCGGATACGACCATTGAGAGAACATCCGACGGCACAATTCCTGTCTTTTGGCGAAGTTTTTCAAAGAGCAGTGTAAATGTCTCCATCGTACACGCACGGATGTCCTGCAGTACCTCCGGTTTATCCTTACAGGCAAAGATTCTCGTCAGAATATCGGTTCCATAGGCAGTCTGGCGGTTGTATTCGCTCTCCTCGGCAAGCACGGTACCGTCGCTGCAGTTTACCAGGCGCACAACGACGGTCGTACTTCCAAGATCAGCGGCATAGCCGTAATGCTCTGCTGCTGTATCGCCCGCTTCCAGATCAACCGCCTGCCAGATGCTTCCATTCCATGCGAGGGAAACCGTTATGTTATAGTCTGCCTCATCGCAGATGGGATACAGTTTCTGCAGCGCTGGAAGGGTAAATGATGCGGTGATTCCTTTCTCTTTTAATGCATCCAGTATCCGCATCTGGCTGGAGCGGGCGTCCTCCTCCGTCGGCGGGACCAACTCCAGATACTGTTTCTGTGTTATTCCTCTATTCATTATTACTTCCTCATTTCCTGATCATTTTTCTGTTTCTTATTGTAGCACTTTTCTCTTTTCCAGAGAACTTATTTTTTTCACATTTTTACTACATTTCCATCACAGATTCCCATTATACTGCAAAGCATAGAAACAAAAAAGGAAGCAAACAAAACCGGAAGCCGATTCCGGAACACAGTTTAAAATACAGATACCAGAAAGGAAGTATTTATTATGATGGACTACAGAAACAACTACAATAACGAAAACGAAACCAATAATGAGAACATGATGGCAGCAGAGCAGAACAGCTTCAACGGAAAGAAACCTTCTTTCAAAAATAAAAAAGCTGCTAAGCTTGCAAAGAAAATCGGAGCCATCGCCTTAAGCGCAGTTCTGTTCGGCGGTGTTGCCGGCGGTACCTTCCAGGCAGTCAACCACTTTGCCGGAAGCACGACAGCCACTGCAACAACAACCACTGCACAGCAGACGACTTCCAACAGCAGCCTCTTAAAAGCCGCTGCCACATCCTCAAGCTCCACTTCCACCGGAACGATGGATGTTTCCACGATTGCGAAAAACGCAATGCCGTCGATCGTCTCCATCACAAACCAGTCCGTACAGGAAGTACAGAACTACTTCAGCATGTTCGGTTACGGTGCCCAGACTCCGCAGACCGAGGAGACCACAAGCTGCGGTTCCGGTATCATCATCGGAAAGAATGACACCGAGCTCCTGATCGTCACCAATAACCATGTAGTAGAAGATGCCGATACTCTTTCTGTTAGTTTTGTAAACAATCAGGTCTGCAAGGCAAATATCAAAGGTACCGATGCCGATAACGATCTTGCCGTCATCGCCGTTCCGCTCTCCGAGATCCCGGATGACACGATGAGCAGCATCGCTGTTGCCACGATGGGCGATTCTGATTCCGTTGAGGTCGGCGAGCAGGTCGTTGCGATCGGCAACGCACTCGGCTACGGCCAGTCCGTTACGACCGGTATCATCAGTGCTGCAAACCGTGTGATCGACAGCGATTCCTCTTCTGACGGAAGCTCCGATGGAACAACGGCAGATACTTCTTCCACTGATACAACCGGAAAGACCTACTTACAGACCGATGCAGCCATCAACCCTGGCAACAGCGGCGGCGCTCTTCTGAACATGAACGGAGAGGTCATCGGTATCAACTCCGCAAAACTTGCTTCTACAGAGGTAGAGGGCATGGGCTATGCAATCCCGGTCTCCCGTGTTTCCGATATCATTGAAAATCTGATGAATGAGCAGACCAGAACAAAGGTTGCCGCAGAAGATCAGGGAACGATCGGCATCAAATGCCTCGATGTCAGCAGCCAGATCCAGCAGGCATACAATATGCCGGCCGGCATCTATATCTCCGAAGTAACCTCCGGCGGTGCCGCTGAAAATGCAGGTCTGAAATCCGGATACGTTCTGACCAGCTTTGACGGACATTCCATCACCTCCACCAGCGAGCTGAAATCCCTGCTGCAGTATTACTCTGCCGGCGAAACCGTTGAGGTGGAAGTACAGGTTCCAGACAACGGATCCTATGAGACAAAGACCTTCTCACTGACCCTCGGAACGAGCACCAGCTCTTCAGATGATCAGCAGAGCGATTCCCAGCAGAATGCGGGTTCATCCCGCTCTGCAGAGGGTGGAAATACCCTGACCTCCGCTACTCCTTCGATCTGACTGCCCGCTCTCCCGTGAAAGAAATCCATAAATAAAAAACATCATAAGCATGAAAGAAAGGCCCCGAAACATAACTCCAATGTTTCGGGGCCTTTCTCCTATTCTCTTAATCCATTTCTTATTTTTCTGCTCCTGCAACTGCCTCGCGGGCTGCTTTCTCTTCCGGATCTTCATCCAGAATGGAGAATGCAATATTGGTTGCATGGTCCGCGACACGCTCGAGTCCGGATACAAGATCGGAGAAGATCATGCCGGCTTCCGGCGTACATTCGTTGCGGGTCAGACGCTCTACATGCTTCTGCTGCAGATCCCGCTCCTCCTGATCAATGGAATTTTCAATATCAATGATCTCCTGCAGGTGCTGCAGATCATTCTTTGCAAACATTTCGATCGACTCATCGAGAATTTTTAATACCATATCCAGCATCTCGGAAAGATCCAGTTCGCCCTGTTTGCTGAAGGTCACATTGTCATTCGTCATCTGCACAGCAGAATCTGCGACATTCTCGGCATGATCACCAATCCGCTCGATATCATTGACCACATGGAACAGCGCACCGATGCGCATAACGTCTGATGTCGGCAGCGATGCCTGATTTAAGTGAACCAGATAGTTCGTAATCTCTTTGTTCAGGAAATTAATATTTTCCTCGACACGGTAGACCTCATCGATTTCTTTCTGATCGCGGGTCACCAGCGTATTCATCGCGCGAATCAGGTTGGTCTCTGCCATCTGTGCCATACGCTCCATCTCACGGACAGCCTGCAGAACTGCAGTCGTCGGGGACATCGCGTGTTTCGAGCTGATGTAGGCAAGCTCGAACTTTTTGTCTTCCTCGTCATTTCCGCGGATGATAAAGTACGTTGCCTTCACCAGAAGCGGGGTAAACGGCAGCATCAGGAGTACCTGGCATACTTTGATGATCGAGTTTGCATTTGCGATCATACGGCCTGCTTCGTTTCCGGAAATACCCATAAAGAAGTCAACTACCTGATTTCCAAACAGCAGGAAAATAATGGAGCAGACAATCGTTCCGGAGATGTTGAACAGCAGGTGGACACATGCCGCACGTTTTGCATCTTTTTTGCAGCCGAAGCTGGCAAGAATAGCGGACATCGTACATCCGATGTTGCATCCAAGCATCATAAACAGACAGATCGGAAGTCCCATCAAGCCCTCTCTTGCAAGAAGCATGATGATTCCGACCGTTGCAGAGTTACTCTGCAGAATCGCGGTAGCCACCCAGCCGACTAAGAACGCAAGAAACGGATTCGTCAGGGATCCGAGGGCGTTGACGACTGCAGGGATCTCTTTTGCTTCGTTCAGGGCTCCTGAGATACCAGAGATACCCATAAACAGAATACCAAATCCCAAGATAACCTCGCCGAGACGGCTGATCGTCAGATTGTTCTTTACGAACATAACCATCAGAACACCGATGATGACAAACAGCGGCGCGATATCCGCAAGGTCAAACGCAATCAGCTGTCCGGTAACTGTCGTACCGATGTTTGCTCCGAGGATAATTCCAGGAGCCTGTGCCAGTTTCATCAGACCGGAGTTTACGAAGCTGACCACCATAACGGTTGTAGCGTTGGAGGACTGAATCAGCGCGGTAAAGAAAATACCGACCAGAAGACCGATCACACGGTTCTTCGTAAATACCTCCAGAATGCTTCTCATCTTGGATCCGGCAACCTTCTGCAGTCCTTCACTCATCAGCTTCATTCCATATAAGAAGAAGCCCAGACCGCCCATCAAAGACACTATTACACTCATATTCTTTTTTCTTCCTTGTCTTTTTCTGATGTCTTTTCAAAATCCCTGTCAAAGCATTTTCATGTTTTGGTCTCAATATTTTACATTTCCTTAACGCAGATTTTACAAGACACCTTTTTTATCATAAAAGAAATCATGACATTTGTCTATAGAAAAATTAAAAATTTCGACAAGAAATTTTCAGATTCTTTTCGTTTCTTTCTTGCATTCTACTTGATAATATTGTAACATTTAGGATGTTTCCATATTATGAGGCGACATTTCCGCCTACAAAATTCAAAAGGAGAGAAAACTATGGAAAAGTTTAGCAAGCTGATGGAAAACACATTCAAGCTGCGGGAAAATGGAACAACGGTCAAAACCGAGATCATCGCCGGTGTCACCACGTTCATGACGATGGCGTACATTCTTGCCGTCAACCCGAACATCCTTTCCTCCACCGGCATGGACCACGGCGCTGTCTTTACCGCAACGGCTCTGGCAGCCTTCCTTGGCACCCTGCTCATGGCACTTTTCGCCAATTATCCATTCGCTCTGGCACCAGGAATGGGCCTCAACGCCTATTTCGCCTACACCGTTGTTCTCGGCTACGGATATAGCTGGCAGGCAGCCCTGACCGCCGTTTTTGCAGAAGGTATCATCTTTATTGTACTTTCTCTGACCAACGTCCGTGAGGCGATCTTCAACTCCATTCCGGTCAGCCTGAAATCTGCAGTCAGCGTCGGCATCGGTCTGTTCATCGCATTCATCGGACTTCAGAATGCAAAAATTGTACTGCCGAACTCTTCAACCGTGGCAGGCCTCTATTCCCTGTCTTCCTACAATGCCAACCTGCAGTCTGCAGCCACATTAAACGGAACAGAGTATGTGGCAGGAACGTTTAACGATGTCGGAATCACCGTTCTGCTCGCAGTCATCGGTGTTATCCTCACCGCCGTTCTTGTCGTACGCAATGTAAAGGGAAACATCCTCTGGGGAATTCTTGCAACCTGGATCCTCGGCATGATCTGCCAGGCATGCGGTCTCTACGTTCCGAACCCGGCAAACGGCTTCTACAGCCTGTTCCCGGATTTTTCCAACGGACTTTCCATTCCAAGCCTTGCCCCGATTTTCGGAAAACTGGATTTCTCCATTCTGAAAACAGGCGAGTTCTTCGTGATCATGTTTGCATTCCTGTTTGTCGATATGTTTGATACCATCGGAACTCTGATCGGTGTATCTTCCAAGGCAAACATGCTCGACAAAAACGGAAAACTTCCGCGCATCAAGGGCGCGCTGATGGCAGATGCTGTTGCTACCTGCGCAGGTGCTGTTCTTGGTACTTCTACCACAACAACTTTCGTTGAGAGTGCTTCCGGCGTTTCCGAAGGCGGCCGTACCGGTCTTACCGCTGTTACCACTGCAATCCTCTTCGGCCTCGCTCTGTTCCTCTCCCCGATCTTCCTTGCCATCCCGTCCTTTGCAACGGCTCCGGCACTGATCGTGGTAGGCTTCTACATGCTGACCAACGTAGTCAACATTGATTTCAGCGATCTTTCCGAGGCGATTCCGTGCTACATCTGCATCGGAGCTATGCCGTTCTTCTACAGCATTTCCGAAGGTATTGCCATGGGAGTTATCTCCTACGTTGCAATCCAGATCCTGAGCGGAAAAGCAAAAGAAAAAAAGATCAGCGTGATCATGTACATCCTGGCTGTTCTGTTTATCTTAAAATACCTTCTTCTGTAATGGCTTTTTAACGATACAGAACCGCATAAAAAGGCTCCTGTCCCACAGATTTTATTCTGTGAAACAGGAGCTCTTTTTATGCTCTGAATCAAAAATTTTTATTCTGCCAGGGTCCGGTAAAAGCAGGTGCGGTTTCCGGTGTGGCACGCTGCGCCGACCTGTTCTACTTTGGCAAGGATTGTATCGTTGTCGCAGTCGATCAGAAGCTGTTTTACATACTGCACATGGCCGGAGCTCAGTCCCTTCGTCCAGAGCTCATTGCGGCTTCTGCTCCAGTACGTCATTTTTCCAAGGCGCAGTGTCGTCTCAAACGCTTCTTCATTCATGTAGGCGAGCATCAGCACTTCGTCATTTTCCGCATCCTGTACAACAACCGGAACCATGCCGTCGCTGTTTGTCTTAAAATCCGCCCAGGTAAAATCACATTTTAATGCTTGTTTCATCTCTTGTTCTCCTCTTTTTCTGCTCTTACAGGCTGCCCTTGGTCGAGAGCACGCCGGCAATTCTCGGATCGAAGGAAGTTGCCTCATCGAGTGCCTTCGCAAATGCTTTGAACATCGCCTCGATGATGTGGTGGTTATTTCCGCCGTCAAGCACTTTGATATGCAGATTCATCTGCGCCGCATAGGAAACGGCGTAGAAGAATTCTTTTACCATCTCAGTCTCCATCTCTCCTACTTTCTCCCGCGTAAATTCTGCCTGGAAAGAGAGATACGGTCTGCCGCAGAGGTCAACGGCCGAGAGCACCAGTGTCTCGTCCATCGGAAGGATTCTGTCGCCGTAGCGGCGGATGCCCTGTTTGTCGCCGACTGCCTCGCGGATTGCAGTTCCGAGCACGATACCGGTGTCCTCGATCGTGTGGTGGCCGTCTACATCAAGATCTCCGTCTACAGAAACGGAAAGGTCGAAAAGACCGTGGCGGGCAAAGCCGTCGAGCATATGGTCAAAAAAGCCGATGCCGGTGTGGATGTCGCTCTTTCCCGTTCCATCCAGATTTAATGTCATGCGGATCTTTGTTTCTTTTGTCACGCGTTCTACGCTGGCTGTTCTGTTCTCCACTTACTCTTCCCCCTCAAAACGGACGGCAATCGAATTGGCGTGTGCCGTCAAGCTCTCTGATTTTGCAAAGCTCTCGATATCCTCGTGGATCTCGGAAAGGGCTTCTCTGGAATAATAGATGATGCTGGATTTCTTCACGAAATCGTCTACGGACAGCGGGGAGAAGAATTTTGCGGTTCCGTTCGTCGGCAGGATATGGTTCGGGCCGGCAAAATAGTCACCGAGAGGCTCGCTGGAGTTCTCGCCGAGGAAAATAGCACCGGCGTTATGTACCTTCATCATATCCTCAAACGGGTTCTTCGTCACGATCTCGAGGTGCTCCGGTGCGATGGCATCTACGGTGTCGATCGCTTCCTGATGCGAATCGGTGACAAGGATGTAGCCGAAGTTGTCCAGTGATTTGGAGATGATGTCGCTTCTGGAGAGGACTTTTAAGAAACCGTCTACCTCTTCACTTACCTTCTCTGCCAGTTCCTGGGAGGTGGTAATGAGGATCGCACTTGCAAGCTCATCATGCTCAGCCTGGCTTAAGAGATCGGCTGCCACGAACCGCGGATTTGCAGTCTCATCAGCAAGGACAAGAATCTCACTTGGGCCTGCGATGGAGTCGATGCTGACATTTCCGTATACGGCTTTCTTTGCAAGGGCAACGTAGATGTTTCCAGGTCCTACGATTTTATCGACTTTCGGAATGCTCTCGGTTCCGTAAGCAAGGGCTGCAATTGCCTGTGCACCGCCGATTTTAAAGACGCGGTCCGCACCGGCTTCTTTTGCTGCCGCAAGGACAACCGGGTTGACTTTTCCGTCTCTGCCGCACGGCGTTGTCATGCAGATTTCTTTGACTCCTGCCACTTTTGCCGGAAGAATGTTCATCAGAACGGAGGACGGATACGCTGCCTTTCCTCCCGGAACGTATACGCCGACACGGTTCAGGGCGGTCAGCTTCTGGCCAAGCATCGTTCCGTTCTCGGTAGAGGTGAACCAGCTGTTCTGTTTCTGTTTTTCGTGGAATTCACGGATATTTTTCATGGATCTGCGGATGACACCGATCAGCTCTGGATCTACGATGTTGTACGCTTCATCAATCTCTTCCTGTGTTACTTCTACGGTAGAAGCATCGAGTACCGCGTGGTCGAATTTCTCGGTATATTCGAAAACGGCTGCGTCTTTTCTTGTTTTTACATTCTCAATGATCTCCTGCACGGAAGCCTCGTACGTTCCGTACTGTGTCGGGCTTCGTTTCAGCATATTCTCCAGAATATTTTCTGTGGTCTCTTTTGTCAGTTTTACGATTCTCATACCAGTGCTCCTTTCAGATCCTGAATTAATTTGGTAATTCTCTCATTTTCCATCCGCATGCTCACCTGGTTGACAACCATGCGCGCAGACAGCGGGCAGACCTCCTCGAGAACGGTCAGGCCGTTTTCCCGTAAAGTGCTTCCTGTCTCTACAATATCCACAATCACTTCGGAAAGTCCGACAATCGGTGCCAGCTCGATCGAGCCGTTCAGCTTGATCATCTCAACGGTCTGGTGCTTGCGGTTGTAGAAGTAATCCTTGGCAATGTTTGGGTACTTCGTTGCCACACGGATCTGCTGGTTGTGCTGCAGCAGCTCACGCGCGGATTCCGGTCCGCAGACACACATGCGGCACTTGCCGTAGCCAAGGTCCAATACCTCGTAGAGGCGTCTTCCTTCCTCCAGAATCGTGTCCTTTCCGACGATTCCGATATCCGCTGCGCCGTACTCCACATAGGTCGGCACATCCGGACCTTTGGCGAGGAAGAAACGGAGCTTATGCTCTTCGTCCGTGAAAATCAGCTTTCTCGTATCTTTATTTTTCATTTCATCGCAGGTGATGCCGACTTTTTCCAGCAGCTCCAGCGTCTGGTACGCCAGGCGTCCTTTTGTCAGTGCAATGGTCAAATATCTCATCTTTTTCGTACCCTTCCTCTCCTACAGCTTCACCGGCTGTACTTCTCCTGTCGACAAATCGATGGCAAGCACCGAATCGCTCTTCTGAATATAGACAATGCCGCCGAACTGGTTCTTTCTGCCGTATTCTTCATAATCTGCAAGAACCTTGTCCCTTGCAAAGCAGACCAGCGCGACATCCATGCCCTTGCTTCTGTGCTCGTTAGCAAGTTTTACGGCCAGCGGCTGAAGGAAATCCGGGTAGAGCAGCATCGTTTTCGTATTGGCAATCGGAAGAGAAATTTTCTGGCGCTCCAGTGCATTCATCAGAGATTCCATGACAGTACAGAATCCGATCGCCGGCGCTTTCTTTCCGAAGTGCTGCAGCAGTGCATCGTAGCGGCCGCCTTTTACGATCGGCTCGCCGGTGCCGTAGGTGTAGGCCTGGAAAATAATACCGGTGTAGTAATGGAATTTGCTTAAAAGGCCGAGATCGAAGAAGACGTATTTTTCATAGCCGTAATCTTTAACGATCTCATAGATCGTAGCCAGACGATCGAGTGCCTCTCTTGCCGCCGGATTTCTTGTAAGGCCTTTTGCCTTTTCGAGAATCTCTGCATTTCCGAACAGCTGCGGAACATCACGGAGTGCTTCAAACAGATCACTTCGAAGGTTCTGTTTTGCCAGCAGCTCCTCGGCGCCAAAATGATTTTTAATGGAAATCAGTTCTTTTAATTCGTTCAGAACATCCTCGGCGAGAGCAGCTTCCTCGGCGAGCGCCTGGAAGAAACCTACGTGGCCGATGCTGATCTGGAAATCGGTAAGACCGGCATCCAGCATAACTTTTACGGTCATCGCAATGATCTCTGCGTCTGCCATTGCGGAATCATCGTTTAAGAGCTCGACACCCATCTGGGTGGACTCTTTTAAGCGGCCCTGATAGCTGCTGCTGTTGACGAAGCTGCTTCCTCTGTAGCAAAGGCGGATCGGCATCGTCTCTTCCATGAAATACATGGAGGCTGCGCGTGCAATCGACGGGGTAAAGTCCGGACGGAGCACAAGGGTGTTGCCGTCGCGGTCAAAGAATTTGTAGAGCTCGCGGGACGGTGTTGTTCCCACTTCTCTTCCGAATACATCAAAAAACTCGAACGTCGGTGTTTCAATATCCTGATATCCAAACGCATGAAATACCTGCTCAATCTGATTCTCCAGGTATAATTTTTTCGTACATTCCTGATTGTAGACATCCCGGACGCCTTCCGGGGTATGAATTAATCGATCCATGTTTTGTTGTCCTCACTTTTTCGCTTTAGTTCGCTACCATATTACCATATTAAATTTAAAACTATGGTTAGTATATCGGAAAACATTTTCCCTGTCAACCCAAAATTTTAATCCGCTTTCGAATCCCGTATCTCCAGATCCTTCTGGATTCCGTTCAGGTACGGGACGAGAACGCTGCTTCCCGTTCTGGGAAGGAAGAATGACGTTTCAAGCTCGGTGTAGGAAAAATGCTTCTTTCCGCCGTTCTGTCCGCGGTCCCAGAAGGTTTTCATCGTCTCATACCGCAGGTAATAATATTCGTCCCGCGCCGTAAAATACAGCAGCAGGAAGGAAATCCCCCCCTGCTGCTCGAAATCTTTCATAAACGTAACCTGGTGCTCGTGGATGTTTGCGAGCGGAAAGGAATCCGTTTTGCACTCTTTTGCATCGAAGCAGACGGGAATGCCCTGTACAGCGCCGATGTAATCAACGGTACTCTTCTTTTCAAAATAAGCCAGCGTGATGTGTCTGCTCTCCTTATCTATTTTGATCGGGGTGATCGGCGTCGGCACCTTCTGGATCAGTGCCAGATGCCTGTCACGGTACTGCTCGTTTGTGCGGTTGATCATTTCCTCCAGCGTTGATCCGCGGAGTCCCCTCGATGTCCATGCCATAATTCCTGTCCTCGTCTTCGTTCTGTTCTTATTCAATCAGAGAAATTTTGTTCAGCGGCCAGTAGCGCAGAAAGGCCTTGCCGATGATCTTGTCTTTCTCTACGTACGGATTCAGCCAGTAGCGGGAATCCTTTGATACGTTCCGGTTGTCGCCGAGCATAAAGTAGCAGCCCTCCGGCACCTCATACGGTCCGAAATCGCCGACCGGTGTTTCCGGGCAGAAATCATCGCGCAGCGGCTCGGTGGAATCGTTGATATACACCTTTCCGTCGCGGATCGTAACCGTCTCTCCCGGCAGTCCGATGACGCGCTTGATAAACTTCTGCTTCTCGTCGTCCGGATAATAGAAAATAACGATGTCATACCGCTGCGGATCGCTCTTTACATAAGCAAGGCGGTTACCGAAGATCTGGTCTCCGGTCATAATCGTGTTTTCCATGGAAGGAGATGGGATTCTTGCGTTGATGACAATGACCTGCTCCACAAAAACAACGACTGCCACGACAATGGCGATCATTTTTACATATTCCCAGATTTCCCGTCCGATGCTCGTCTCCTCCGTTTTTCTTGGTTTTGTTTCTTTCTTTTCGTTGTCTTTTCGGCTCATAATCCTTCTCCCGTCAAATGTTCTCCCTGTAAAATCCGGCGCACGGATGATGGCAGGGGCGCTGTAAAGGTTTTTCCGGACAGATCCGATAAGGTGCCCGTAAGCTCTGGAAATACCGCCTTCCACGAATGGAGAAGTTGGTATTTCAGTCCGTATTTTTCCCGGAAGCGGCGGTTAAACTCCGCATCCCCGTATTTCGTATCTCCCGCAAGCGGATGACCGATGCTCGCGAGATGGCTGCGGATCTGATGGCTCTTTCCGGTCACCAGCTCAACCTCCAGCAGCGTACAGCCTCTTCCGGCACAGAGCGGCCGGTATGCGGTTTCTATGTAAACAGCATCTCCCTGCTGCTCTCTCTGAATCGAAACACGGTTTGTCCTCTCATTTTTTGTGAGGTATCCGCGGATCCGCTCTGTCTCTGTCACGGTTCCTTTTACAACCGCCAGATAGTATTTTCCAACAGCCCGCTCTGCGATCAGTTCTGAAAGCTGCTGCGTCGCCGCAACGGTTTTTCCGGCAAGAATCAGACCGCTGGTGTTCCGGTCCAGACGATTGCAGAGTCCGGCGCGGAACATGGTCTCCTCCCCGGCATTTTTTTCCGAAAGATAGGCGCCGAGCGCTTCGGTAAGGCTCACATCCGTCTCTTTCGCCTTCTGTGAGAGGACACCTGCCGGCTTGTTCAGGAAAATTACTTTTTCGTCTTCATAGACGATATCCAGCTTCGGATACTTTACCTGTTTTCCAGCCGCCGGTTTTTCCGGTGTTTTCCGAAATTTTTCGATGGTCTCTTCCGCCAGATACAGCCGGATCGTATCGCCTGTTTTCAGCTTTTCACTGCCGTCCGCCTTTTTCTGGTTCAGCACAATGTTTTTCTTTCGCAGCATTTTATAGAAGAAACTCTTTGGCGCCTCCTCCATATATTTGGACAGATATTTGATGAGCTGCTGCGCGCAGTCTTTTTCTGTCACGGTCAGTTCTCTCATAGCAATGGTCTCCTACAGTGCCAGCGCCAGCATCGTGTGTTTCACCAGTTCCGTGCGGGACAGATCCGGGTACCGCTCATCCGGTTTGAAGTTTTCACTGGCGCTCTTTTCCAGCTCATCGTAGTTGCGGTTCAGGGAATCGAGGCGCTCCAGAAATGCTTTTTCCCGATCAAAAATCTTCACATGGCATTTGTAGCCGTTGGCACGGATGATCTTGTTCAGATACGTAGTGCAGTCCTCGATCTGTTTCTGGTCTTTGGCGCGCGTGGTGTAGCAGGCGATCTCCTCACCGCAGAACGCCGCTGCTTCGATCATCAGACTCGATTTTTCCTGTGTGATATACATTTCATATCCCATCAGCAGTTTTCCTTTTTTTGCCTCAATGGCATCGTACACTGCTTTGTCCACTGGCTTTTGCATAACCATCATGATAAAACCGACGGCGGCGCGGCAGCCCGGCAGACAGCCTACTACGGCGACAACCGTAAAAATGTTGCTCTTGTTTCCGTCTGCAAGCACAAGCCCGACAATAAAAACGATGGCCGGAAGGACGAACAGTCCCAGTGTCACAAGCAGTCTTTTTTTCTTTTCCCGGCGGATATAGCCGTAATCCCCTTTTCTGATCTTCATTCTTCTGTCATTTCCCTTCTTCGATAAGATCCCCGCTCATCTTCTGCGTGTTTATTTCTTTTTGTGCACGTTGCGGAGCGTCTTTTTCGGCCGTCCGCCTGTTTTGGCTTTTCCCTGTCCGGAACGGTCATTCGCCGTCTTCTGGCCAAAGCCTTTTCCGTTGGACCCTTTTCCTCTTGACGGTTTTCCTGCCTCCCCGGCCATCTTTCTCGGCCGTACGAGACATTTCGGTCCGAATCCGATCAGATCCTCCCGGTGTGTCCGGCGCAGTGCCTCGCAGACGAGCTCATAGTTCTCCGGATTCCGGTACTGAATCAGCGCACGCTGCATCGCCTTCTCATGCGGCGATTTCGGCACGTAAACCGGATCCATCGTCCGCGGGTCAAGACCGGTATAGTACATACAGGTGGAAAGTGTGGAAGGCGTCGGATAGAAGTCCTGTGCCTGCTCCGGGATAAATCCCATATCGCGGATGTACTCGGCAAGCTCCACCGCATCCTCCAAGTCACACCCCGGATGGGACGACATAAAATACGGAAGTGCGTACTGCTGCTTCCCCGTCTTTTTGTTGCACGCATCGAAGCGGCGGATAAATTCCTGATATACTTCGTGGCGCGGTTTTCCCATATAGGAAAGCACACGGTTCGAAACGTGCTCCGGCGCAACGCGGAGCTGACCGCTGACGTGATCCTTTACCAGCTCAGAAAGGAACGTCTGGTCTTTATCGGCCAGGACATAGTCAAAACGGATGCCGGAGCGGATAAAGACTTTCTTCACGCCCGGAATGTCTTTTAATTCCCGCAGCAGCTTCACATAATCTCTGTGATCTGCCACCATATTTTTACACGGCTCCGGGAAGAGACAGTTCCGGTTCGGGCAGGCGCCTTTGGTGAGCTGCTTTTTGCATGCCGGACCGCGGAAATCCGCCGTCGGGCCGCCGACATCGTGAATATAGCCTTTAAATTCTTTTTCCTGAACCATCTGCCGCGCTTCCGCCAGAATGGATTCGTGGCTTCTTGTCTGCACAACGCGTCCCTCGTGGAACGTCAGCGCGCAGAAACTGCAGGATCCAAAGCAGCCGCGGTTGCTCGTCAGACTGTATTTGATTTCTCCAAGCGCCGGCACACCGCCGTCTTTTTCATAGCTTGGGTGATAGGCGCGCATGTATGGAAGCGCATAGACATCATCCATCTCCTGCTCTGTCAAAGGACGGGAAGGCGGATTCTGTACAATGTAGCCCTGGCCCTCATACGGCTCTGCCATCGGCTTCGCATTGATGGCATCGGTATTTTTATACTGAATCGCAAAGCTCTCCGCATACGTCCGCTTGCTCTCCCGCACCTCCTCGAATGACGGCAGCACCACCGGGTCAATCAGGTGATCCAGCGTTTTGCTCCGATAAACGGTTCCCGGAATAAAGGTGATGTCATGAACGTCAATGCCGGCCGCAAGTGCATCTGCAATCGCTACGATCGAAAGTTCTCCCATTCCGTACGAAATCAGATCCGCACCGGAATCGAGAAGGACGGAGCGGCGCACCTGGTCAGACCAGTAATCGTAATGCGAAAGGCGCCGGAGTGATGCCTCGATGCCGCCGAGGATCATCGGTGTATGTTTATACGTTCTCCGGATCAGATTGCCGTACACGGTAACCGCGCGGTCCGGCCGTTTTCCCATGACACCGCCCGGCGTAAAGGCATCTGTTTTTCGGTGCTTTTTCGCCACGGTATAATGGTTGACCATGGAATCCATATTTCCGGAAGAGACAAGAAAGCCAAGACGCGGTTCACCGAAAATCGAAATGCTGTTCTCGTCCTTCCAGTCCGGCTGTGAGATGATGCCGACGGAATAGCCGTTCGCCTCGAGCACACGGCTGATGATTGCCGGTCCGAACGAGGAATGGTCCACGTAGGCATCTCCGATGACATAGACAAAGTCAAACTGTTCGATTCCCCGTTCCTTCATCTCTTCTCTTGTAATTGGTAAAAAAGGCATGCTTTACTTTCCTTTCTGTGTTTCGGCGTCCGCTATGCCAAGCGCCGCTTTTTCTTCCTGCGTCAGGAGACGGGCACTGCCCTTTGGCAGCGCCGGATCAAGTTTCAGGCTCCCCATCGACAGCCGTTTCAAATAGACGACCGTTTTTCCGACCTTCTCAAACATGCGCTTGATCTGGTGGAAGCGGCCCTCACAGATGGTAATGCGGATCCGGCTTTCAAAAATGCCAGGCTCTTTTTCTATCGTTTCCAGAATGGTAAGCTCGGCCGGAAGTGTCGGTTTGTCGTCCCCAATGTCGAGCCCTTCGGCAAATGCCTGCCGATCTTCTTCTGTCACTTTTCCGTCAATCACGGCCTCATACACTTTCGAGACATGCGATTTCGGAGAGAGCAGCCGGTGGGAAAGGGCTCCGTCGTTCGTAATCAGCAGCAGCCCTTCGGTGTCCTTGTCGAGCCGTCCGACCGGAAAGAGGTCTTTTCTTGCCGCATCACTTAAAAGATCGAGTACGGTCCGGTCACGGCGGTCCTCCGTCGCAGAGACGACACCCGCCGGTTTGTGGAGCATCCAGTATTCCATTTTCACATAGGAAATGCTGTTTCCGTCCACAGTCACCTGCGCTTCATCCGGGTCGACTTTCAGTTCCGGGGCTTTTGCCGTAATTCCGTCTACGGCCACCCGTCCCTTCCGGATCAGGGCCTTTGCTTCCTGGCGTGTTCCCACACCCATGTCCGCCAGATATTTATCGAGTCGTAATTTACTCATACCATCCGCCATCCTGCATAATATTTATTCTTTAACGTTCCGTTGTTTATTTTTCCCCAGCCAAGTGGGAAATCATCCAGGCACACAAGCACCCAGCCCTTTTTCCCCTGACACTCTTCCTCGGAAAACGAGAGTGTCTCACCCTTTAAGTAGCGCATGACACGGTCATCTCCCTTGGGAATGGCCAAACACGAAACGTATTCTTCTTTTTTCAGATACGCCGCCAGCGCCTGGGACGGCTCGAGGCGGTTTTTCTTTACGGTGCCAAGCGAAAGTCCGGTCCGCAGATAGCGCAGACCCTTTGCCGCACAGACACCTTCCGGCAGAAAATAGAGCTGGTCTTTCACAAGGGCAAACGAACCATTCTTCCAGTCCATGCGCACGCCAGCAAGAAACTCTTCCGCCTCTTTCGGCAGCTTCTTTGTCGTTTCCAAAAGGCGGGACGGCTGCCGTTTCCGGCTCTCTCCCTGCTTTTTCAGGAGCGCCACGAAATGGCCTTCTCCCTCCATCCGCTGCGGGAAAATATGAACGCACCGGGAAAGATCACGGCCATTCACGGATACTCCCGGCGCAAACCCTTCGTAACCCGGGGTAATTTCCTGCACTTCCATATCCGGATGCGCATCCAGCAGCCCTGCGATGACCTCTTCGTTCTCCTTTACAGAAAACGTACAGGTAGAGTACAGCAGCTCTCCGCCCTCTGCAAGCATCTGATACGCCTGCTCGATCAGTTTTTTCTGGATCGGCACATAATGCTCCGGCCCATTTTCACTGTAGTAGCGCAGCATTGAGCTCTCTTTTCGGAACATGCCCTCCCCAGAGCACGGCGCGTCAAGAAGGATCTTGTCAAAAAAGGCCGGATACAAGGTTACTAGTTTTTCCGGATCCTCGCTCGTCACGAGAAGACGTCCCACTCCCTGGATTTCCAGGTTGCGCAGCAACGCCTTCGCCCGCGAATTGCTGATATCGTTTGCCAGCAGCATGCCGCCCTCACCGATCCGGCTTCCCAGCTCCGTTGCCTTTCCGCCCGGTGCCGCACAGAGATCGAGCACACGGTCATCCGGCTCAATTGGAAGGCGGGATGCCGGTGTCATCGCACTCGGCTCCTGCAGATAATACAGGCCCGCATAGTAATCGGCATCCTTTGCCGGATTGCAGCTCTCTTCATCGTAATAAAATCCATTTGGGATCCACTGAACCTTCTTAAGCGGAATATCGGTCCGCCTAAGAAACTCTTCTGTCGAAATTTTTCCGTTGTTTACCCGCAGTCCTCTATGTACCGCCTCGTCAAATGTCTTGCGGTATGCCTCATATTCTTCCTCACCGAGCAGCTGTTTCATCTCCTGCTCAAAGGCTTCCGGCAGTGTGATCATATCCGTTTATCCCCTTTTGTTCTAAAGTTCGTCTGTAATTGCCTGTGCGCGGTATCCCTCTGCAATCAGATCCAGTTCTTTGTGGAACCGTTTTAACTCCTGCAGATCGTTCTGCGCATAGATGTGATAAAACTCATCCTGAATTTTTTCTACTTCGCGTTTGTTCGTCACCTTGTAAAGATTCTCGATATTATTCAGGATATCCGTGATCAGATTCCGCTGTATCTGGGAGGAATTCTGTGCATCCATAATCTCACTCCGCACAGAGGACATCTCATTATCCAGCACAATAATCGCCTTTGCAGCTGCGCTTAAGCGCTCCCGGATGTGATCCGGAATGTTTGCCTTATATTTGTACTGCAGCGAGTGCTCAATCGTCGCCCAGAAATCCATCGCCATCGTGCGGATCTGGATTTCCACCTGGATGCGCTTCGGGCCGTTCATCGTCTCCACGGTATAGTAAACAATGAGGTGATAGCTCCGGTAACCGCTGTCCTTCATGTGGCGGATGTAGTCTTTCTCGCTCTTAATCTCAATATCCGACCGCTTCTGGATCAGGTCGGCAACCTTTTCAATATCTTCAACGAACTGGCAGATGATGCGGATGCCCGCGATATCCTCCACCTGCTCCTCCATCTCTTCGGGCACAATGCCCTTTCTCTGCATTTTTTCCAGAATACTGGAAACACTCTTCACACGGCCGCTCACGCTCTCGATCGGTGAGTACAGCCCTTTTCCGTGGTGCTCCTTGATCAGATGCCGGAATTTCACCTGTAATTCCTTGACAGCCAGCTCGTATGGTTCCAGAATCTCATGCCATAACAGTATATCCATGTCCCCTAATCTCCTTTTTTGCTCCTGCTTTCAGCCATTTTTCTTATCGGATGGTAAACGCTTTGGAAATTCAATCCCCACCCTGTTACTTTATGCCTGTCTTTTCTGTTTTATGACTGTTTTTCAGAAACTTTTTTGAAATAGACACGGGCAGTTTTTTATGCCTGCCGTTTCGAAAGCTGCTCCAGAACGCGGCACAGGTACTGATACGTTCTCTCCACGGAGGAAATCGAAAGCCGCTCCTCGGTCGTGTGGATTGCTTTCATGTTCGGGCCGAAAGATACACAGTCAAGACCGGAAAGCTTTTCATAGAACAGACCGCATTCCAGTCCGGCATGAATCGCTTCCACTGCCGGTTTCTGTCCATACATGGCTTCATATTCCGCCACCATCAGATCGCGGAGGGCAGAATCCTCTTTATACTCCCATGCCGGGTACGCGCCCTCTACGTGGAACTCACCGCCCAGGAAACCGATCAGATACTCCAGCTTGTCGGAAAGGGCTTCCTTTGCACTTCCCACGGAGCTCCGCACACTTGCACACGCATGCAGGTGATCCGGCTCTAATTTCAGAATACCGAGGTTCAGGGATGTTTCCACCAGTCCCGGGATCTGGCCGCTCATCTTCTGTACCCCGTTCGGAAGATTCATCAGGAAAAAGACGGTTTTCTGCAGGCTGACCGGATGAAGCGCCGGTGCAGCGCCCTCGCCTGTTTTCGCTACCGTAACGGTAATACCGTCATCTGTTCCGCTGTACTCTCTGCAAAGATTTTCGGTGAAGCGTGATGCTTCCTCTTTTAAGATCTCTTTCTCTCCGCCGTCGATGGCAAGAAGCATGCGGGTTGTCCGCGGAATGGCGTTGTCTTTTAAACCGCCCTCCAGCTCGATCAGGGCATAATCCATCTTTCCTGCCAGTTCGTACAGGAAACGGCCCGCCAGAATGTTGGAGTTGGCACGGTTTTTGTGGATTTCCGTACCGGAATGGCCACCGGCAAGACCGGAAATCGTCACTTCCATCTGCTCACCCATCACTTCGCTTCTGCGCACCGGCAGATCCATCATGGCTGTCATACCGCCTGCGCACGATACGGTGAGAATGCCTTCCTCTTCAGAATCCATATTTAACAGTGTTCTTCCCTTTAATTCATTCCCGTTTAATGCTGCTGCGCCGAGCAGTCCGATCTCTTCATCCGTCGTAATCAGTGCCTCGATGGCCGGAAGCTGCAGATCATCCGATTCCAGCACAGCCAGCATATAGGCAACGGCGATTCCGTCGTCTCCGCCAAGCGTCGTGTCCCTGGCATAAATCTCATCGCCGTCGATGTGAAGCTCAAGGCCGTCCTTCGTAAAATCGTGGCTGCTGCCCGGCTTCTTCTCGCAGACCATATCGCAGTGGCCCTGCAGAATCACGGTCGGAGCCAATTCACATCCCTTCGATGCCGGGCGGCGGATGATCACGTTGTTGGACGCATCCTGATACCAGGATAATTCATGGTCCCTTGCAAACTGAACCAGATAGTCGCTCACTTCTTTTGTGTTTCCGGAGCCGTGCGGAATGCGGCAGAGCTCTTCAAAATAATAAAATACCCGTTCCGGTTTTAATCCTGCTAATACGCTCATTTTTTCTTCTCCCATCTTCTTTTTTTCAAAGCTTCGTCATACTCTATTTTAGAAAGCGGGAGGAGGTTCGAACGTCATGAAAAAATCACTTTTATTTCTCTCTTCCCTGCTTCTTTTTTTCTGTCTTCTTATCTTTCCCGCGCGGACTTTTTTCTATGCCTGCGAGGGTGTCAATCTCTGGTTTCATACCATTCTTCCGTCACTTCTGCCGTTTCTGATTCTGACATCTCTTCTTCTGGAAACAGGAGCCGCGCGGCGGATCTCTGCCCGTGCAGAAGTTTTTTTTCAAACGGTTTTCGGTCTTTCCCCGGCTGGGTTTTATGCACTTTTTCTCGGTCTTTTCTGCGGTTTTCCCATGGGAGCGCGCATCACTGCCCAGCTCTATGAGGCAGAAGAAATTGACCGGAACGAAGCGTGCTATCTTTTAACCTTCTGCAGCAGTCCGAGTCCTGCTTTTCTGTCTTCCTATGTTATCTTAACTGCGTTTTCCGGACAGATCCATCCCGGGTTCGTCTTCGGCGTGCTCTACGGTTCCAATTTTCTAACTGGTTTTCTGTTCCGGCTTGTTTTCCGCCGCTTCCGCCTGCACCGGCACACCGCCCATCGGACACATTCCGTGGAAAAAAAAGAGATGTCAAAACAGACTTCCAAAGGAAACCTGCTGGACACCTCTATCATGAACGGATTTGAAATCATTACACAGCTTGGCGGATACATCATCCTGTTTTCCATTCTGTCCGGACTTCTGATGGATCTGCATCCGTTTGGTTCCGCCTCGCCCCTGCTCTGCGGCGTGCTGGAAATCACGACGGGAATCGCACAGCTTGCCGCGTCCTCTCTTCCTTACGCCGGAAAAGTCTCTGCTGTCCTTACCTGCGCCGCCTTCGGCGGTCTCTCTGTCGCTGCCCAGACAAACTGTATGATCCATAACAGCGGTCTGCCCCTCTGGCCTTATCTTGCCGGGAAGCTCTGCTGTGCTGCTTTCGCAGGAACGCTTGGTTTATTCCTCTTCGCTTTCCTCTTCTGATGCCGGATCATATTCCGGTACGACAACTTCTTCCTCTGGCTGCTCTTCTTCCGGAGCACCCTGCGGGGAGAGCTCACTTCTGTTCTGAACAACGGTATTGTAGCAGCTTGTCAGGGATTCTACAAAGCTGTTGTATTTCTCTCCTGCATCGTTTAATGCAGTCGTCATAATATTGCTTAAGTTGGCAAGCATATCATCGGTATATCCGATGGCACCGAGACGGATGCTGTTGGCATCGTTGGTTGCAGCATCCAGGATTTCCTGTGCCTGCTGGTTTGCATTGTTGACGGTCTCATTTGCCTGTGCGTATGCTGACTGCATCACTTCACTCTGCTCTACCATCTCTCTTGCCTTTGCCTGTGCCTCTGCAATGATGGCATCTGCCTTGTTCTGTGCATCTGCCAGAATCGCATCTTTGTTGCTGATGATCTTCTGGTACCGTTTGATCTCGTCCGGTGTTTTCAGACGGAGCTCACGGAGAAGCTCTTCTAATTCTTCTTTATTTACAACGATTTTGGTGGTAGACAGCGGCTGATATTTACAGCTCTCTACATACTCCTCAATTTCTTCGATGATCTGTTCAATTCTGCTGCTCATTTTAATTCTCCTTATCTTTTATCCTGCGGCATTCCTTCTGAATTTCGGGCGGCATACTTTGCGCGGATTTCTTTTTCCACAAAATCCGGAACAAATTTGTGAATGTCGCCGCCAAAAGCAGCTACTTCTTTTACTACCGTGGAGCTGAGGTACGCATACTCCAGCGAGGTAATCAGAAACGTGGTATCTACTTCCGGTTCCAGAACGCGGTTCGTCTGTGCCATCTGCAGTTCATATTCAAAGTCTGTGATCGCGCGGAGTCCGCGGACGATCGTATGCGCCTGGCATTCCTTCGCAAAATCAACAGCGAGCCCGCTGAAAGAACGGACTTCGACATTTGGAATGTCCTGGGTCGCTTTCTTTAGTATATTAACACGTTCTTCCACAGAAAACAACGGAGATTTTGAGGAATTATGTAAAACTCCCACGATTACGCGGTCAAAAAGCTTGGATGCACGCAAGATAACATCCAGATGACCATACGTTACAGGGTCAAAAGTTCCCGGGTATACGGCTGTCTTCATGATTCTTTTACTCCTTCGTGTTTGCTTTTCGGGGTAAGGAATACATGGACATTTGTCTTATAGATTTTTTTCTTCAGAATTTCGTATCCGGCATCCTCCGCCCAGTCGAAATCAGTATTCAGCGATGCTTCTACAATAATTAAGGTATCCTCACCGATAAAAGAGGCGTCGCGGAACGCATACAGCACGTCCTTTTCCAGTCCCTTATCGTATGGCGGGTCCATAAAAATGCAGTCAAAAGGCTCCTGTCCCTGAAGCGACTGCAGAGCTGCATGCGCTTCCATGGGCAGGAGCACTGCCTGCTGTTCCAGCTTCGTAAATTTTAAATTCTGCCGGATACAGTCTGCTGCAGCTTTGTTCTGCTCTACGAACCACGCGCGCTCGGCGCCGCGGCTCAACGCCTCGATTCCGATCGCCCCGCTTCCGGCGAACAGATCGAGAAAACGCGCATCCGGCAGATACGGCTGAAGCATATTAAATAAGGTTTCTTTGATCCGGTCCGTCGTCGGCCGGGTCTGTCTGCCGGGAACCGTCTTTAATGGAAGACTCCGGCATTTTCCTGCTATTACTCTCATGTTGGTCTTATTTTCGTCCTTACTGTTTTTGTTTGATGGATCAGTCGGCTTTCAACTGCTCTCTCCAGTCCAAATCTCCTCTTGCAAGTCCCAAAATCAGAGACTCCGCGGTTCCGATATTTGTTGCAATCGGGATATTGTACTGGTCGCAGGTACGGATAATTTTGTAGACATCCGGCTCTTTCGGATTGATCATCGTCGGATTGTAAAAGAAAATTACCATATCCATATCGCCGCGTTCAATCATCTCGGTAAACTGTTTGTCTCCGCCTACGCTTCCAGGCAGAAATTTGTGTACATGAAGGTTCGTCACCTCTTCAATCCGCCGTCCGGTGGTTCCGGTGGCGTACACCTCATGTTTCATGAGGATTCCCTTGTATGCAATACAGAAATCCTCGATCAGACTCTTCTTGCTGTTGTGTGCTATGATTCCAATATTCATTACTGCAAACCGCCCCTTCTCCTGTTTTTACTACCATGTACAGCAATTATAACAAATTTATTTTCAATACGCAATTCTTTTTGTGAATTTTTTACACAGTTTTTATATTTTTTTCTGACGTTCCATTTTTCCTTCTTCTTTTACTTTCTCCGCTTTTCCGGAAAAAATACAGAATCTGGAAGTTTATTTTTGTTTTCTTTCCACATACTATGACCGTAGCAGAACAGATGAAAAACACATCCGGATCTGCTTCACAGCAGCTTTTAACAAGCACAAAGATAAAGGAGGGAATGAACATGGCGAATCGTTCATCGAATACCGCAGCAGTACCAGAAGCAAAAGGCGCTCTGGACAAATTCAAATTTGAGGTGGCAAGCGAACTCGGCGTGCCGCTCAGTGATGGCTACAACGGTAACCTGACTTCCAAACAGAATGGTTCTGTCGGAGGTTATATGGTCAAAAAGATGATTGAGCAGCAGGAACGCCAGATGTCCGGCGGTTCTTCTGGCCAGTACTAATCATCCCGGTATAACATCCTGATGCCGGAACAGGCATCAAAAAGCGTGAGCTCTTTTCTTTTCGGAAAAGCTCACGCTTTTTTCTTGCTCCTGCAGAGCTGGTACATAATACTTACAGATCAATGCTTCCGGTTACATCATCATTGATTACGTAGTAAGCAGTAAATTCCTCCGGTTTTACATAAACCTTCAGGCTCTTTAATTCCTCTGCTTTCTTGCCATATCCTTCGATCCAGATCTGCTGGATTCTCTCGTACAGATCTTTCTCCTTGATTTCTCTTCCGCCGAACTGCAGAATCATCTCCTGCTCCGCTTCTTTCTTTGCTGCTTTTGCAGGTGATTTTTTCTCTGCCGGCTTTTTCACTGCTGCTGGTTTTTTCGGTGCAGCCGCTTTCTTTGTCGTTGTTTTCTTTGCTGTTGTGCGGGTTGTTTTTGCAGCTTTTGCTGCCGGTTTTTCTTCTGCTTTTGCAGGTGCTTCCTCTGCTGCTGCAGTTTCCTTTACAACTTCTTTTGCAACTTCTTTTACAGCTTCTTTCTCTGCTGCGGTTGTTTTTTCTGCTGCTTTGGTCTCTACTTTTACTGTCTCGTTCTCTGCTGTCTTAGCCTGGGCAGCTGGTTTTTTCTTTACCATATCTGTTTCCTCCCATTTAGACCGGCCCTGTATATTTTGGAAGAGCCGTCCTGCGAACTATCATTCAGGCGAACGCTTGACACTCACGGTCCGCACATTTTTTGATTCCTTGTTTATGATACATGAATTTTTTTGTCATTTCAAGTAATATCTGATTTCGCACGAATTTTCCACGAAATTGTACAGTCATTTTCCATACTATCCAATCAGGCTGTTATTTTTATCCGATTTTGCATTTTAAAGCCGGATTTTTTTGTAATTTTTCACAATCCAATGTCGTGGTTTTCCAGATCAAGATACGATTTCATTACCTTTTTCAGCAGTTCATGCTCCGGTTTTTCAAAATAAGGATCGTCGGCAAGCAGTTCTGAAGCCGCCTCACTCGCTTTCTGCAGGATATCGGCATCCCGGAAAATATCTGCCATCTGGAATTCCATATCCCCGCTCTGGCGCGTTCCCAGCAGATCGCCGCTGCCGCGCAGTTTCAAATCTTCCGAAGCAATATAAAACCCGTCGTTCGAATGGTTCAGGATTTCCAGACGTTTGGCGGTCTCCTGATCTTTGTTTCCGCGGATGAAAATACAGTAGGACTGATGCTCTCCTCTTCCGACACGTCCGCGGAGCTGATGGAGCTGTGCAAGGCCGAACCGTTCGGCATTTTCCACCATCATCACCGTCGCATTCGGCACGTTGACACCGACCTCCACGACTGTCGTCGAGACGAGTACCTGGATTTCTCCGCTGGCGAACCGCTCCATGATCTCGTTTTTCTGCGCCGCCTTCATCTGTCCGTGCAGCATCTCTACTGTGATGCCCGGCAGCTCTTTTTTCAGGAGCTGTGTATAGTCGGTGACGTTTTCCGCTTCCAGACCCTCGCTCTCCTCCACCATCGGGCAGATCACATACGCCTGACGGCCCAGTTCGACCTGACGCGTGATAAAACGGTAAGCTTTTGGACGGTAAGACGTATCCACCACACAGTTTTTGATCGGCAGACGCTTCGCCGGAAGTTCATCAATCACAGAAATCGAAAGATCTCCGTACAGAATGATAGCCAGGGTTCTTGGAATCGGCGTTGCACTCATAACGAGAACATTCGGCGGTTCCCCTTTTTCAGCAAGTGCCGTTCTCTGCCGGACACCGAAGCGGTGCTGTTCGTCTGTGATGACAAGCGCCAGATTTTTGTACTGTACCTTTTCCTGAATCAGTGCATGTGTGCCGATCACCATTTTGCAGCTTCCGTCTTCCAGACTGGCATAGATTTCCCGGCGTTCTTTTGCTTTCGTGGATCCAGTCAGAAGGCGGGGATTGTATTCCGTCAGATTGTTTTCTTTCAACAGAGTGCAGAGCGATTCATAATGCTGCCGCGCCAGGACCTCCGTCGGAACCATCAGCGCCGATTGGTAGCCGTTCTCAGCTGTCATAATCATTGCAAGGAATGCCAGAATCGTCTTTCCGCTTCCGACATCTCCCTGTACCAGCCGCGCCATGCGGGTATGGCCTTTTAAGTCCCGCTCCAGTTCGCCCCACACGCGCATCTGTGCATTCGTGAGACGGTACGGCATATTTTCGATGACTTCCTCCGTCTTCCAGACGGCGCGGATCGGGAACACATTGGTAATTCCCTCCGTCTGCTCTTTTAACTGCCGCAGGGACAGGATGAAGAGAAAAAACTCTTCGAACACAATTCTGCGCCGCGCCGTTGCCAGATGCTCCTGGTCTTTTGGAAAATGAACCTCATGGAGGGCATAATTGATTTCACAGAGTTCATACCGGGCACGGATTTTCTCCGGCAGATAGTCCTGCGCAGGTGCGCATCGTTCCAGCACCTGTGCTACGGCCTTGCTCACCATCTTGTTCGTGAGACCGGCTGTCAGCCCATAAACCGGCTGAAGACTTGCCAGAAGCTCATGGTATGCGGCAGGAGTGAAGATTTCCGGCTGCTCCATCACGAGACGGCCTGATTTTTCCTGTATCTTTCCGCGGAAGATAAAAACACTGCCTTTCTTCAGCGTGCTCCGCAGAAACGGCATATTAAACCAGGTAAGCTGCAGCCGCACCGGCTCCTCGTAGAGTTCCAGGACAACGACGCTCTTTCTCTGGTTTCCTTTTACCGACGGACTGTGGACAATTCTTCCGTATACCGCATTCTTTTCCTCTTGTCTGCATTCGCGAAGGGGAACCGGCTCTGCATAGCAGTCATAATCTCTTGGATAATAATGCAGAAGCTGCTGCAAATTGTAGATTCCTACTTTTGCAAACAGCTTCTCCGTTTTTTCACCGATCCCCTTCAGTGTTGTCAGGGGTTCCGTATTCATATTTTTCTTTCCTTACTCTTATTCAACCGAAACGACACAGTAGTAAATCGGCTGTCCGCCATAGTTTACTTCCACATCGCAGTCCGGATATGCCTGCTCGATTTTTTCGCCAAGGCTTTCGGCATCTTCCTCACTCATATCTTCACCGTAGTAGATGCTGATCAGCTCGCTGTCCTCATCGACCATGGCGCGGATGGTTTCTTCTGCAACGGTAAGAATATCCTGTCCGACAGCGAGAAGTCCGTGATCGCCAAGTCCCATGATGTCGCCCTGATGGATCTCTTTCTCATCGATGTGGGTATCACGTACCGCGTACGTTACCTGACCGGTTTTCACCATCTGGATGCCCTCTGTCATGGCCTCCTCGTTCTCTTCTGCAGATTTCTCCGGCACATAGCTGATCATGGCTGTGATGCCCTGCGGAACGGTTTTGGTCGGAACAACGATGATATTTTTGTCCTCAGTCATGGCTTTTGCCTGATTTGCTGCGAGGATGATATTTTTGTTGTTCGGCAGAATAAAGATATTCTTTGCATTGACCTTCTCAATTGCAGTCAGCATATCCTCGGTGCTCGGGTTCATGGTCTGACCGCCCTCGATCAGGTAATCAACACCGAGTCCCTGGAAGATCTCTTTGATTCCCTCTCCGATGGACACGGCGATGAATCCGTTCTTCTTCGGCGGCTGTTTTGCTGCTTCTTTTCTCTTCTTATCTTCCTCTGCCTGCTGTGCTGCGATCTTTTCTGCGTTCTTGATCAGGCGCTCCTGATGCTCCTCACGCATGTTGTCGATCTTCATTCTGGTCAGCTGTCCGTACGTCAGCGCCTTGGAAATTGCTTTTCCAGGATCGTTGGTATGTACGTGTACCTTAACCAGCTCATCGTCTGCAACGAGAACGATCGAATCTCCGATTCCATTCAGGAAATCTTTGAATGCATAAACCTCTTCATCCGGAAGCGGGTTTTCCAGCATAATGATAAACTCGGTGCAGTAGCCGAATTTGATTTCTTTTTCTGTCTCTTTGGACGGTCTGACAAATTCTGTCTTTGCTTCCGGCATCTCGAAATTCAGATCAATCTCTTTCCCGAGGAACGCGTCATATGCGCCCTGCAGTACGGTTAAGAGACCCTGTCCGCCGGAATCCACAACGCCTGCCTCTTTTAATACCGGCAGCATCTCTGGTGTCTGGGAGAGCACGTACTCTGCATGCGCGAGAACGTCCTCGATGAATGCGTTCAGATCTTCGCTTTCCGGTGCAAGCTCTGCTGCTTTCTCTGCTGCTCCCTTTGCCACGGTCAGGATGGTACCTTCTTTTGGCTTCATAACGGCTTTGTATGCAGTCTCGACTGCTTTTTCCATTGCCTCTGCAAGAATCTCTGCATTCAGCTCTTGATAGTCGCGGATCTTCTTGGTAAAGCCACGAAGGAGCTGGGAAAGAATAACGCCAGAGTTACCTCTGGCACCGCGCAGAGAACCGGAAGAGATTGCCTTGGAAAGGTTGTACATGTTCACTTCTGTGAGCGAGTTTACTTCCTTGACTGCGGACATGATCGTCAGCGTCATGTTGGTACCTGTGTCGCCGTCCGGTACCGGGAACACGTTCAGCTCATTGATCCACTCTTTCTTTACTTCCAGATTTTTTGCACCAGCCAGAAACATTTTTGCCAGTAAGCCGGCATCAATTGTATTTGTAGCCACTTTCTTCATTTCCTCCTATTACCATCAGTCGATGACGCGAACGCCTTCAACCAGGATGTTGATTTTTTCAATTTCCATTCCGGTGAACTCTTCCACCTTGTATTTCACATTATTGATCAGGTTATCTGTTACGGCAGAAATACTGACTCCGTAAGAAACAATCACGTGGAAATCCAGGGAAATTTTATTTTCCGAAATCGATACATTAATTCCGTGTGTCAGACTCTCTTTTTTCAGAAGTTTGACCAGTCCATCTTTCATGTTTACCGCTGCCATTCCGACAATGCCGAAGCACTCCACAGCAACGCTGCCCGCATACAGGGCGATTACATCCGGATTGATTACGATTTCTCCCAAGCCTGTATTCATACGACCTTTCATGCCTTGTATCCTCCAATTCCATCATACTATTCAAAACACATGGAGACAGGAATAACTGACTCCACTCTACGATACATTATAACCGCTTTTCCGCAAAAAAGAAAGTTTAAAATGAAAAACCTTCAAAATTCATATAATTTTTTCATTTTTTACTTGCAAAACCGGTATAGATCTGTTAGAATGACTTATGTTGTGAGTCTAAAATGCGTTTTGACTCAAGTACGTATGTCAAGGAGGTGCAATCATGGCAAAGTGTGCAATTTGTGAGAAGGGTGCTCATTTCGGAAACAACGTAAGTCATTCACATAGAAGAAGCAATAAAATGTGGAAATCTAACGTAAAATCTGTCAAAGTTAAAGTTGACGGTGTACCGCAGAAAATGTACGTATGTACTTCCTGCTTAAGATCCGGAAAAGTAGAGCGTGCATAAGTTGAATGGTTAAAAGGCCTTTCCAGTCCGGGAAGGCTTTTTTGCTGTTCAAAAATAGAATTAAGATTTTAAAAAAAGTTCTGGGAAGAGCAAACAGGACATAAGTTTTCGCTTATGCCCTGTTGTGCTCTATTTTTTATATTTTAAAAGGGAGAAAAAAATAGCGTGGTCTCTTAAGCTGAACCTGCCAACGATCCATATGCTTAGCAAAAGAAAAAGAGCATCCTACCGAAACTTTCGTTCTGGTAAGACGCCCTCGTCTTGATCTATGATATTAGTATAGTTGGCTGATTCATTTAAGATGGACTTATTATAGCGCAGCTTTCTTCATTTTGCAAGTATTTCTCTGTACAAATCAGCCAGTTCATTTCCGATCTTTTTGTGCATCTTTCACTATTCCCCTGTATTGCAGAACAGATGATATCCCACGCACAGCAGCAGAGCGGCCGCAAGAACCGTAAGAAATGAGCTGCGGATCATCAGGCTGATGAGAAGCCCGACCCCCATCCAAAACAGCAGAAAACCTAAAATTCTGCACAAACGAGCTTACTCCTTATCCGCCTCTTGGTTTATTATATGCTCTACTTTCTCTGCGGTATACCCGTCCTCTTCCTTTTTGCCGGTAAAGCGGCTGATCAGATCCGGAGCCATGTCAATGATTTTGGTCACAGCATCCTGGTTTTTGATGTTGACCAGACGCGTTCCGTTTTTGCTGATGACAAGAACGGCGCTCGGAGAAATTTTTCCGCCCATACCGCCTCCTGCATTGTTCTTTGCATTTTCTGCGAATGCGCCCGCTCCCACGCCGAAGGAAACGTCTACCAGCGGCAGAAGAATCGTATCATCAATGTGGATCGCCTCACCTACGACCGTCTTTGTTGTGATAAAGCTGTCCATTCCGCGGAACAGTGCTTCTACAGTATTCTGAAATGTGTTGTCCTTTTCTGCCATCTTTTAGGCCTCCTTGTGTTTGAAATGTCGTATGGTTTTCCGAAGATTCTGATCCCGGAATAATCGAAGTGCAATGCCGGCTGCTGTCACAGCCTGAAAACTTCCTTTCATCCGGACATCGCCCCGGAGAATTTCCTGTTCGAAATCCGGCTGGACGGAAAGGTCTTTCGGCAGTTTTCCATAAATCATACCCAGAATGCCGAGTGTCTCTCCGGTCAGTGCCGGATCGTTAAATCCGAACCGGACTGTGCCGGTTACTTTTTTCGGTGCTGCTTTCTTCAGGAAATAAAGCACTTCTTTCTTTGCATGGAGCAGTGCCTCACGGAACATCTTCGAACGGAAGAATTTTTTCACACTCTCCCACTTTCTTTTTAACCGTCTGCCTGCCTGGATTTTCTGCTCCAGTTTTTCAAGCAGACGGCACGGAAGTTCCAACAGCCGGAAAGCTGTCTGCAGCAGACGGCTGGCAAGATTCAGCAGTTTTTCCGGAAGATATTCGATCCTTCCGAAAAACCGTTCCAGAATGCTTTTTTTCGGCGCATCCGGTTCCTGCTCTTGCTCTGGCTGCTCCTTCTGTGCTGTCACCTTCTGCTGCTTTTCTTTCTGGTCCGGTGCTTTCTGCTCTGCTGTTTTTTCTGCTTCCAGCGCATTTTCTGTCTCATTTTCCTCCGTCCGGGGCACGGACGCTTCTCCCCGGCGGATCTTTTTCAGCCGCCGTTTCCATGTTTCCAGTGATGCCCCGAAAAGCAGAATCTGCGCCTCCGGCTTCTGTTCCTCATACGAGGCCGTCAGCGCGACAGCTCCGAAAAGCCACGATACTCTTCCGCTCGCTTTTACGCAGGCAAATCCCTCTTCTTCTTTCAGAACCTGCGCCCGGTAGCAAAAAGGAAGAAACAGGACGGTGCAGACGATAAGAAGCACGAGAAACAGTAAAACAAGGAGTAAAATCCCCAGTGCCTTCAAAATCATGAATAGTATATGTATCATTCACATCCCTCAATCCGGTTCAGCAGCCATTCCCGGATTTTTACTTCTCCGGTTTCCCGATAAGTTTCCAATGCGATCGCCTCCACAAGCTCAAAAGCTTCCTCGCGCGACACGGCAAGTCCGACAATCATCGGACAGTTTCTCCGCACGGCCGGCTGCAAAAGCAGATCCGCCGGAATTACATCCAGATTGTTCTGCTGATTGGAAGGCAGTGTGAGGAGCCAGACTCCCGGAACTGCTTTTTTGTTCTCAATCCGGCGCATCCATTTTTTCTGTTTCTTTTTTGCAGTATCCCCGACGTACAGATTTTTATACCAGTTTACCATATTTTCCCTGAGCCTGTGGCTGAACCTTCCATAAATTTGCTCTCTTCAGTTCCAGATACTCCTGATAGGCCTTTTCCAGAATCTGCCGTTCATTGGAAAACTTCAGCAGATGATATGCTTCGTGATACTTGTAATAGCCCGAATCCACAAAGTATTCTTCTCTCTGTGGACGGCTGTAGTAGCCGGATGAGGCCATCAGATACCAGTGCACCTCTTTTTCCACGGTGTCCTCCGGAATGCTGAAACTGTACTGGCTTTTTCCCACGTACTTGATGATGGTGCCGTGCACGCCGGACTCCTCATATACCTCGCGGACAGCAGTCTGTTCATGGGTTTCTCCCGGCTCAACGGTTCCTTTCGGCAGAACCCAGCCTTCATATTTGTTGCGGTAGCTTTTGTAAAGCGTCAATATTTTTCCACGGTAGATTACGATACCTCCGCAGCTTACTGCTTCGATCATACGTTTTAAGCTCCTTCTGGCTTTTTCCATTCTCTGACAGCTCTTTTCTTCCCGCTTGCCGCCAGATCTTCTGTTAAAAAGTATACCTCTTTTCCCGCCCCCGCGCAACCTTAAAACCGCATCCTTTTTCTAACATTTTTCTAAAAATTCAGAAAACGCGCCCGAACCCATCCTTTCCGGTTCGAACGCGTTTTTTCATCGTTTACTGCTGTGCATAATATGCTTCAATTACCTGTCTTGCAATCGGTACAGCGACTTCACTCGAATATCCGCCGTTTTCCGCCACAACAGCAATGACAATATCAGGATCATCCGCATTGGAGAATCCGACAAACCAGGAATGCGGTGTCTCTCCGTCGCTTCCGTGTTCTGCGGTTCCTGTTTTACCGGCGATATTGTACGGCAGATCCGAAAGTGAAACTGCAGTTCCGTTCTGGACAACGCCTTTCATCAGCTCTGTCAGCGTATTGGCTTCGCTCTCGGACATTACCGTGCCAAGAGACTCTTTGTAAAAGGTTTTGACTGCCTGTCCGTCCGCAGACACAATGTTATCCACATAACGCGGTTTGATCATTTCTCCGTCATTTGCAACCGCGGAGGCGATCAGTGCCATCTCCATCGGTGTTACCAGCGTATCGCCCTGGCCAATGGAGGTCTGCATCACAAGAGCATCCGCCGTTGTCGAATCAAGGTCGAAAGAACTTTTGCTGGTCGGAAGCTCCAGATCCAGACGGCTGTTCAGATACAGGGAATCCGCCAGCGAGCGGAAGGCATCTTTATCCAGCCCAAGGCCAATCTGTGCAAAGGCAGAGTTGCACGAATGTGCAAACGCACCTGCAAAATCTTCCGGTCCATGCACTTCACCGCCGGAGCAGTGAATCGTATAGTTTCCTGCTGTCAGCTCACCGTCACAGTCGAACGAAAAACCGTCCAGTGTGCCGTTCTGACGGAGATACGCAAGCGAAGTAACAATCTTGAACGTAGATCCCGGCGGATATCTTCCCTGCAGACCGCGGTTCAGAAACACGCCGCTCTCATCGTCTGCGTTCAGTGCCTCCCAGTCCTCATCAATCGTATTAGGATTAAAAACCGGATTGCTCACATTGGCAAGTACACGGCCCGTTTTTGCCTCCAGCACGACAACTGCACCGCGGTATCCGTCCAGTGCATCGGCCGCGGCCTGCTGGAGTGTTGTATTCAGCGTTGTATAGAGACTGTCTCCCGGGTTCTTCGCATCGCTGAATTCATTCTTTACCTGCTTTAACTTACTTGTATGGGACTCCATCAGCATATAGTTGTAGGAAGATTCGAGGCCGCTGTTTCCTTTTCCCGTGTAGCCAACCACCTGCGCAAACAGGCTGCCGAACGGATACGTTCTTACCTCATCCCCGTTTTCATCTTTCGTCGTCTTTGCCAGTTCCTGGCCGTCCGCAGAATAGATTGTTCCGCGGATCACGCGCTCTGCATAGTTATTCTGTCTCGTATTGTAAGAACTATTCAGAAATTCTTCTTTCCGCACGACATTAAAGTAAACGAGATACGCGATCAGCCCAAGAAACATGGCCACGAACAGGAACGAAACGATCAGATACGGCCCTGCGCCGTTGTTTGCCGCCTTACCAGTGGAGGCTGTTCTCGGTCTGCTCTTCGATCCGCCGTTCGAATTCATCCGGCTGCTCGCGGTACTTCTGGCGGGTTCCCTGTCCGTCGTTCCGGCTGCCGCTCTTCTTTCGTCTTTCGGTCTCTTCGTCCGGGCGTCGTTTTTTCTTGGCGCCTGGGTCGTTTTTCTGCTGGTTTCGTTTCTTCTTGTTTCGTCTTTTCTCAAGCTCCTCACCTTCGTCTTCCCTTAAGATGTACAATCCCTGAATGATCGACAGCATCAGCACCGTGGAGAACATGGAGCTTCCTCCATAGCTGACCAGCGGCAGTGTGATACCTGTCATAGGAATAAATTTAATGGTTCCTCCGATGGTGAGGAACACCTGTGTCGCATATTCCGTTCCAAGACCCATGGCAATCAGTTTGTAGAACCGTTTGCTCATCTTCATGGAAATATTGATAATCAGAAGGAATGTGGACATGCACAGCAGAATCAGGCAGATTCCGAAGATAATGCCCATCTCCTCACAGATCGCACAGAAAATAAAGTCTTTCGTTGCAACCGGGATAATGTCAGGCCGTCCCTCGAAAAGGCCGGTTCCGAACCATCCGCCGGAGCACATGCCGAAGAGGCCCTGTGCTAACTGGCTGCTGATATCCCAGTTTCCGATCGGATCCTGCCAGAGTGCCACACGGTTCCGTACATGGGAAAACAGGAAATACGCCACAACGCAGGCGGCACTCATTCCCGCAAGTCCCAAAAGCGGATATCTGGCTTTTCTCGTTGCCACATAGATTACAACCACGTACGCCATAAAGAAGACGAACGCAGTTCCAAGGTCGGTGGATGCAACAAGGATCAGCACATGAACTGCCGCAATGACCGTTGCTTTCACAACGTTTCCAAAGGAATTATCCTCGCGCAGCATGCCTGCCATAAAGAACACGAGTGTGATCTTGGCAATCTCGGAGAGCTGGAACGTAATGCCGTGGATTTCGATCGACAGCTTCGCACCGCCGGAAGTAAAGCCAAGCACCATAACGACGGAAAGCATGGCAATTCCGAGCACAGCGTAAATCCAGGTCAGATTTTTCAGGAACTTGCCCTTTCGGACAATGACCGGAATGATGAAGCAGAGCAGTGTGGATGCCGCCAGAATTTTGTACTGGGACATCGCCTTTGACACGCTCAGTCTCGTCAGAATAATCATGCTGATCGAGAGCAGCATACACATGTTGTTTACCAGGATCATCGATGCCTTCCGGTAAATCAGGCGGTACAGGATCTGTACGCCCAGGATATACGCCATCGTGAGCAGAAACATCTGAATCGTTGATACTTCGCCCTCCTGGAGGAACATCACGAAGAAACAGATGAAATTCATCAGAATGATCATGATGATCTGCCGCATCAGAATGTAATGGCGCTCATCCTCATCCCGCTCTTTGAGTGCAGCAAACGACTGCACGGTAAAACAGATCATGAGGAAGGTAATCACATATTTTGATAACTGAACAATGGTATTTTCCATAAATTCCCCTTATTTTTTCTCACCGTTTACTCTACTTTCCGGCGGAAATGGCCTTTGGTATATTCCTGTTCGGCCGGAACTGCGATTCCTTTACAATACGTTCCAGCAAACGCAGCGGCGATTTCTTTTGTCTCCTCCAGTGTCTCGATGGTAAAATTCAGCCGCACCGCAGCCGGATGCATGGACCGGATCTCATCGGCTTCTTTTACCAGGCCGAGCGGAAGGCTGTTGTAGATCACACTGTAGCACGAGGTGCAGTAACTCTTCACCGGGAAGTATTTTCCCATCCGGTCTTTTAAGCGTACCAGGGAATAACTGTGATTGCAGCCGTTCAGGTTCTTCTGGACACACTGGGCGGAAACCATCATCGGAAGGTAGCCGTAGACCACCATTTCGCTGTTCGTATTGTCACGTTTTCCGATTTCCCGCTCGTTCAGCTCATACGGAACGGTATCACGCTGCACGCCCTGCTCCTGCCAGAATGCCTGCGCACGGCTGTTGTACGTGTAAACGCTGTAATCGAGCCGGATATCCTTTTCCATTCCCATCTCTTTCAAAAATGAAAAGCTTTCGAGATTGCGGATCAGGAAACCGCCAAGACCGATCTCCTTCAGACAGCGGAACGTGTCGCGGTATTCCTTCAGATCGCCTTCACGCACAACGTGCGGCAGCATCAGATAAACCTGTTTTCCCAGTTCTTTCGCCTGCAGGATGCCTTTTTCCGCCTGCTCTTCGAAGATTTCCCGTTTGAAGCATCCCATGCCGGCGTAGATCGTCGTGATCTCCGGAATCTCGAGCAGCGCATTCCACTGGGCTCTCGTCTCGGCAGATGCGGTCAGCTCCATTTTCTTTTCTGCCCTGCTCTCCTGGTCCGGTTTTCCAGACGCTTTTACTTCCTGTTCCGGCTTTTCCGCTGCTTTTCTGCGGTATGGCTCTGTCATCTCTTTCACCAGCTGGTCCGAAACGCCTCTCCGCAGCTCGTTTAACGTCTGCATCGGCACGAAACAGTTGTCATCCATACAGACATCGAGTTCTTTGAAATAGAATGGTGTCTCGCCTGTCTTTTCCAGCTGTGTTTTTACGCGTTCCTCGGTCAGCGGCTGCTTCTTTGCCGGTTCTACCATGCCCGCCTCTGCTGTTACGCTGTATTTTCCGCTTTCTGCACTTAAGAACGCCGGCTGGCCCGGATACAGGGTCAGAAAGCCGGAAATCGGCTCTTTTGCCTCAGTCTCGATATAATCTCTCTGGATCTCATAAAAGAGCTGCTCATTTCTGCGCTGTTTCTTTTTATTTTCCTGCTCTTTTTCGTTCTTCAGCGCCATCATATCGCGTCCGTTTCTTACGGTATAATAGCTTTTGTTGAAACCGTCACGGTTATACAGCTCATACAGCTTTTTCATGTCCTCCGGCAGAACGTGGAAACGGGACGGCTTTTTCTCGTACAGATCGAGGTATTTGCGGTAAATGCTGACAACGCCCGCTGTATACTCCGGCTTTTTCATTCTGCCTTCGATTTTGAGGGACATAATCCCGGATTTTACAATCTCCGGCAGCAGTTCTACCGTACACATATCCTTCGGGCTTAACGGATAGCGGTCGCCCGGCTCCCCCATGCGATGATTGTCTTTATCGTACGCTTCGTACGGCAGACGGCACGGCTGCGCGCATCTTCCGCGGTTTCCGCTTCTTCCGCCGATCAGGCTGGAAAAAAGGCACTGTCCCGAATAGCAGTAGCAGAGCGCCCCGTGGACGAAGCATTCAATTTCAAGGTTGGTCGTCCGGTGGATTTTCTGGATCTCCGCAAACGAAAGCTCACGGGCCGGTACCACACGCGTTGCGCCAAGGCTCTCCAGGAAACGCGCTCCCGCAGATCCTGTCACTGTCATCTGTGTGCTCGCATGAATGTCGAGATCCGGGAACCAGGAGCGGACCGCCTTTAAAACGCCCATATCCTGGACAATCACGGCATCCAGTCCCTGCTCATAGTACGGACGCAGATACGGATACAGTTTCTCTTCCAGTTCCTCCTCTTTTAAGAGGGTGTTGACCGTCAGATACAGTTTCCGGTTCCGCAGATGGACGTAATCGATGGCTGAGAGAATCTCCTGCTCATCCAGATTTTTTGCATACGCTCTTGCGCCGAATGCGGCTCCGCCGAGATAGACGGCATCCGCACCGGCGGAAACCGCCGCTTTTAACGCTTCCATCGAACCGGCTGGTGCTAATAATTCTGTCTTCATCTTTATCTCCTAAAAACGGGCGATTACCTGTTCCGCAATCCCCCGTTTTTCCTTCTTTTACGCTTTTAATAAATCTTCCAGATCCTTATTTGCCTTATCAAGCTGCCGCTGCAGTTCTTCCATCTCGCCGCGCACATGTTCCAGCTCGATTCGTTTCTCTTCCAGCTCTTTTTTCAGATCGCCGGCCTGGATTTCCGCTGCGATCAGATCGTGCTTCATATCGTAGGTTTCCCGGTCTTTGGCTTCCATATCCTCTTCGAGGGTATCTACCTGGCTTTTTGCTTTGAAATAGTCGTCTGCAATGTTCAGTGCAAGCAGTGTGTGCTTCGTATCCACCGACAGGCGGTTGTATCCGGCTGACTGGGAAAGTTCGCTGATCTTCTGATTCAGATAAGCAGCTACTTTCTGCAGATATTCCGGGCTCTCATAGCCTCCCAGTGTGATAATTTTTCCATCTATTAAAACCTGTGTTGTATTTTTTACAGCCATTCTTTTGCTTTTCCTCCACTGAATTTAACCGGACCAAACTTCCGGCTAATATAACCTATCATATACCGAAAATGGAAGAAAAACAACCTTTTTCTGCAAAAAGCGACAGAAAATGAAAGATTCAGGGCTTTTACTCTTCGATCTTACGCGGTGCCTCCAGCCCCAGGTGGTGCCAGGCAAATTCCGTTGCCACTCTTCCGCGCGGAGTGCGGTTGATAAATCCGGATTTGATCAGGAACGGCTCGTAGACATCCTCGATGGTGCCGGCATCTTCTCCAATCGATGCTGCCAGGGTATCGAGTCCCACCGGACCGCCCTGGAACTTTTCCATAATGGTGGTAAGAAGCAGCCGGTCAGTCTGATCCAGTCCGTAACGGTCTACTTCCAGCAGATCGAGAGCAAATGATGCGACCTCTTTTGTGATTCTTCCATCGTATTTCACCTGGGCAAAGTCGCGGACACGCTTTAAAATCCGGTTTGCCAGACGCGGTGTTCCCCTGGAACGGCGCGCCATCTCAAGCGCTCCCTGCGGGTCCACCTCCACATTCAGTACTTTTGAGGAGTGCAGGATAATGTTGGCCAATTCTTCCTCCGTGTAAAATTCCAGATGGTGGATGACACCGAACCGGTCGCGGAGCGGGGCAGTCAAAAGACCTGCACGCGTTGTTGCGCCGACCAGCGTAAACTTCGGCAGATCCAGGCGGATCGAGCGCGCCGAAGAGCCTTTTCCGATCATGATATCAATCGCAAAATCCTCCATCGCTGGGTAAAGAACCTCCTCGACCTGGCGGTTCAGGCGGTGGATCTCATCAACAAACAGGACGTCGCCCTCCTGCAGATTGTTGAGGATCGCTGCCATCTCACCCGGTTTTTCGATCGCCGGGCCGCTCGTTACCTTCATATGGGTTCCCATCTCATTTGCAATGATGCCCGCCAGCGTTGTTTTTCCAAGTCCCGGAGGGCCGTAAAACAGCACATGATCGAGAACATCACTTCGCTGTTTTGCTGCTTCAATATATACTTTCAGGTTCTTTTTCGTCTTTTCCTGTCCGATGTAGTCGTCCAGGTGCTGGGGACGGAGCGAACCTTCGATTTTCACGTCCTCCTCGAGAACGTCAGTTGTGATAATTCTTCTTTCCATCGTTATAAGGTTTCCTTCTTCCACAATTTAGGACCATCTGCTAAAACATATGCTTCAATGCCGCTTTCAGCACAGCCTCGCTGTCCATGCCTTCGGTGATTTCGACTTTCTTTACTGCCTGCAGTGCTTCCGTTCCGGAGTAGCCAAGCGCAGTCAGCGCCTGTACCGCATCCTGGAAGGCATCCGGTTCGCCTGTCTGCCGTACCGCCGCAGCCGCCTGATTTCCTGCCAGCTTCTGCTCGAACGCTTCCTGCAGGTCGAATTTGTCTTTTAATTCCAGAATCAGCTTCTGCGCGGTCTTCTTTCCGATGCCCGGTGTTTTGGCAATCGCCTGGACATCTTCCGAGAGGACGGCAAAGCGCAGATTGTCTGCAGTAAGCGTGGACAGCACCGCAAGCGCCGCTTTTGGTCCGATGCCGCTTACGCCGATCAGCATACGGTATATTTCAAGATCTTCGCGGGACAGAAAGCCGAATAGGGAAATTCCGTCTTCCCGCACACTCATATGGGTATATATCTTTAACTCTTCTCCCTCCCGGACGCCTGCGTCGAACATACTCGCTGGAATATTCAGCTCATAGCCGATTCCATGGCTTTCGAGAATCATTTTTCCTTCCGAAAGAGAATCTACAGTTCCTTTGATAAATGCAATCATGTTTTTCCTCCAAAGCGCCGTTTTCTTTTTTCGAAAGCGAACGCACATTCTATTATAGCAGAACTTTTCTCATCACGCAACGATTAGTCGCTGTCTTTCTTGCATGTCAGATTTTTTCGTCTTATAATATCTTTAGATTCAAAAAAGTTTTTCAAAGGAGACAAAAAACCTTATGCAGATCATAGATTCTATCCCCGCTGCTCTCTCTGCCGCTCTTCAGATGTATCTGAGAAACGGCGATGTCTTTTTCGATATTGAGACGACCGGCCTTTCCTGGCGTACCTCGCATCTCTATCTGATTGGTGCGCTGTTCTTTGACCCGGCCGCGGATGCTTTCACACTGCGCCAGTGGTTTCTTGATCGACCGACCGAAGAAAAAGAGATGCTTGTCTCTTTTTTCACGTTTCTTTCCGACGTGAAGCAGCTGGTGCATTTTAATGGAACGACATTTGATCTTCCTTACCTCACACACAAAGCACTGTTTTATCAGATGGAAGATCCGCTTTCGTCAATCGCATCCCTGGATCTTTATCAGGCACTCCGCCCGTTTCAGTCAATCCTGGGACTTTCTTCAATGAAACAGAAAAATGTGGAACAGTATCTCTCATTCCCACGGAAGGATCAACTTAACGGAAAACAGTTGATTTCTGTTTACCACGACTATCTTCAGACACTGGATGAAAAGAAACTGGAACTGCTTTTCCTTCACAATTATGAGGATGTCCTCGGCATGGGTTCTGTTCTGGAACTGCTCGCGCTTCCTGCCCTGTTTCACGGCGATTTTTCTGTCCAGTCGTGTCGTTTTACCGGACAGACACTGGAAGTTTCACTGCAGCCCGAGCGGGAAGTTCCGGTTTTCCTCTCCCGTGTCTGCGCGGATGGTTCTCTTACAGCCTTTGGTTCACGGGTTTCTCTCTCCCTGCAGACGCATACGGCGGAGCTGAAATATTTCTTCCCGGACTATAAGAATTACTATTATCTTCCGCTGGAGGATCAGGCTGTTCACAAGAGCGTTGGCGCGTTTGTCGATCCGGAACACCGTCAGAAAGCAAAGGCTGCCAACTGCTATCAGCGGCGGACCGGTACATTTCTTCCGCAGCAGAAAGAGTTTTTCACCCCGGCCTTCCGCGAGGATTTCAAAAGCCGCCCTTACTATTTTGAGTGGTCCGATGCCTTTCTTTCGCAGGAAAATCTCCTGAAAGAGTATCTCTGTTCCGAGCTTCAGCTCTTTTTCAAATACGATAGCAAAACCAGAAAATAAAACAGCCGTACACGTTTTTGCATGCACGGCCGTTTTTCCGGGACTGTCCTTTCCAAGCAGTCCTTTATTTTTTCTCTTCTTTCTCTTCTACCTTTTTTTCTTCCTTTTTCAGAGAAGCATGATGCGTTCCCTGCAGATGCGGATAGGCGCGCAGATAACGTTTCGTTGTCAGGCGCATCAGCCAGTTGGTCGGAAGCTGCGGTTTTGTCATCTGGTCAAAGCGCTCCAGCAGCTCTTTAAGATCCGGCATCTTATCGCTGCGCACATCAAATCCAAGTGCCGCAAACCGTTCTTTCTGCTCTGCTCCGAACTCGGCCAGGCGTTCCTTCTGCTCTGCTCCGAACTCCATCAGGCGGTTCTTCGACTCGGAAAGCGGATTTCTTCTTCCCTCGGCTTCTTTCCGCTCCTTCTCCAGCTTCTGCATCTGCTCCATTGCCTCAGACAGTGTCTGGCGTTTCTCGGCCAGATATTCTTTCATCTTATCTCTGGAATACTCTGCACGATACTGCTGTACTTTCGCATTCATCTCCTCGGCAAGCTGGTTAAAGCGGGATTTCTGCAGATATTTCAGAAATTCTCCCCACGTTTTCTCCAGACTGCGCATCTTCTGTCCCAGCTGGAATGCTGCGGCTGCGGAAAATCCAAAATCTACCAGATAGCAGACGGTAACAACGGAAACAATGATCTCTCCTGTAGTATCCGAAACAAGATTCACTACTTTCACGGCAATCGGCTGCAGAATATAGAACAGCCCCAGTGTAAAGAATCCCCAGGCAATCGAACTGCTGAGGCAGATCTTTCCCTGAAAATTAAACTTCTGATTGCTGTAGTCCCACCAGTGCGCATGAAAAATGGTCTCCATCAGCACGCCGGTTACATATTCCAGAACCGTCGCTACAATGACACCTCCGAAATACAGTGCCCAGACGTTCGCTTCAAACGGGCGCAGGATCAAGTATACCATAACAGCGCCGGTGCCGTACAGTGTCAGCAGCGGACCATTGACAAAACCGCGGTTGACCAGTTTTTTCTGCCGGATCGATACATAGGAACTCTCCCAGATCCATCCGCAGAAGCTGTACAGCCAGAACCATGCTAGAACGTGGTACAGATCCACACCCAGAATCTTCGTCTCCCACATAAACTTTCATCCCCTTTTTCTTTTCTGGTGCCAAAAACAGGATGATAAGAAAATACCGCAGGCAACAGGTTTCCTGTCTGTTCAGGAAACCCGGTTGTCTACGGCATTCTAATCATCCAACTGCAGCACCTGCAAGTTAAATTATTCTTACTCTTCTACTGGCTCTTCGTTTTCCAGAGCTTTCATGCTCAGAGAGATTTTTTTGTCTTCCTCGTTGAAATCAACTACTTTTGCAGTGATTTCCTGTCCGATTTTCAGTGCATCAGACGGTTTCTCAACGTGCTCTCTGGAGATCTGGGAAACATGAAGCAGAGCATCTACGCCCGGCTCAAGCTCAACGAATGCACCAAAGTCAGTCATACGGGCAACACAGCCTTCTACTACGTTGCCTACAGCGTATTTGTCAGCAGCGTTCAGCCACGGATTCTCTTCCGGGAATTTTAAGGAAAGAGCGATCTTGTCGCCGTTGATGTCTTTGATCAGAACTTTTACAGTCTCACCAACTTTGAATACTTTTTTCGGGTTCTCTACGCGGCCCCAGGACATCTCAGAGATGTGAAGCAGTCCGTCAGCTCCGCCCAGATCGATGAATGCGCCGAAATCGGTAACATTCTTAACAGTTCCCTCTACAACATCGCCAACTGCGATGCGTGCGAACAGTTCTTCCTGCAGTTTCTTCTTCTCAGCAACGATGAGCTGTTTGCGGTCACCGATGATGCGTCTTCTTCTCGGGTTGAACTCGGTAATAACGAATTCAATTTCCTGATCTGCATATTTAGACAGATCTTTTTCATATACATCAGATACAAGGCTGGCCGGAATGAATACTCTGGTCTCCTCAACAACTACGGATAATCCTCCGTTCAGTACCTGTGTTACTTTTGCTTTCAGAACTTCATGATTCTCGAATGCTTCCTCGAGTCTCTTGTTGCCTTTTTCAGCAGCAAGTCTCTTGTAAGTAAGAAGGACCTGTCCCTCTCCATCATTTACTTTCAGAACTTTGACTTCCATTTTGTCACCTGGCTGTGCAACGGTGTGAAGATCGATGGAAGAATCGTTGGAATATTCGTTTTTGGTAAGAATACCATCGGCTTTGTATCCGATATTCAGGATAATCTGATCGTCTTTGACATCGATTACAGTACCCTCAACGACTTCTCCGTTTCTGATTGTTTTAAATGATTCATCCAGCATTTGTTCAAAACTCATTTCTGACATTTTTTGAACCTCCTCAATTATTTTATTCGGGGTGGATGCCCCAGCTGTAATACCTACGCGACCAAATGATTGAAAAGGCTTAGATTCCAAATCAACGAGTGTCTCTATAAAGTAAGTATTTTTACATTCTTCTTTACATATCTCATACAGCTTTTGCGTGTTTGAACTATGTCTGCCTCCCACGACAAACATGGCATCAACCTTCCTGGCAATTGCTCTCGCTTCCGTCTGTCTTTCCTCGGTAGCGTTGCAGATAGTCTTTAAAACAGTACTATCATAACTCTTTTTCAAAAAAATTTCAACTAAATCTTTAAATTTGTTGTAATTAAATGTCGTCTGTGCCACAATAGATATTGGTTTTCCATTTTCGGGCACAAAACTTTCCGCTTCTTCGGCGGTATGCATCACGGTAACCGGGCCGCTCGCCCATCCCATGATGCCCTGTACCTCCGGATGATCCGCGCTTCCGATGATGACGACGTGGCGGCCTTTTCTGCCCTCCTCGTCCACAATCCGGTGGATCTTCTTGACAAACGGGCACGTCGCATCTACAATCTTCATGCCGCGCGCTTCGATCTTTTCACAGACATCCCGCGACACGCCATGCGACCTGATCACAACGGTTCCGCCGGAAAGCCCCTCTAGTTCATCTTCCGAATGGATCACCTGCACGCCGCGGTTTTCGAGATCCTCCACAACCTGTTCGTTGTGAATAATCGGCCCGAAGGTGTAGACCGGCTTTTCACCGCTCTCAATTTCACGGTATACCGTATCGACCGCCCGTTTGACGCCGAAGCAGAAGCCTGCACTTTTTGCAACAGTTACTTCCATCTGTTTTTCTTCTCCTCTTTTCTCTGCAGCGTTTACATGCGCTCGCGGGCAAGGCTTAAGATCTTTTCCACAACCTCATCGATCGTCATTTCAGAGCTGTCAACGAGTACGGCGTCTTCTGCCTGTACCAGCGGGGAATGCTCTCTGTGCATGTCCTGATAATCACGCTCATTGATATCTTCCTCGATTTTCGCAAGATCGGCTGTCTGTCCCTTTTCGGTCAGCTCTTTCCAGCGGCGCAGTGCGCGGACATGGGCACTTGCTGTCAGATAGACTTTCAGCGGTGCGTTCGGCAGAACGGCAGTTCCGATATCGCGGCCGTCCATCACAAGATCCGTGTTCTCCGCCATCTCCTGCTGCAGCTCCACGAGTTTTTTCCGTACTTCCAGATAGGCGCTTGTCGCGGATGCCATCTTTCCAGCCTCCTCGGTGCGCAGTCTTCCGGTGACATTGACGCCATTTAAATAAACCTGCTGCTCTCCGTTTTCGTAGGAAATGGAAATTTTCACATTTTTGCAGGCTGCCTCAATTTTTTCCTGCTCTTCCGGTGCAATGCCAAGATCTGAAAAATAGATGCCCATGGCACGGTACATTGCTCCTGTATCAACGTAGACAAACGAAAGCTCCTTTGCCACACGTTTTGCGATTGTACTTTTGCCAGCGCCTGCCGGTCCGTCAATTGCAAGATTAAATCTCATCTTCTCTCTTCCTCCTGAAAATTCTAAAATCTGTGATCCATATTTTATTCCTGTTCTTCCTTTGCCCGGATCTCTTCGGCTGCAGCGTGGGCACTTGCCCAGGCAATCTGCAGATTGAAGCCGCCGGTCAGTGCATCGAGATCGAGCACTTCTCCTACGAAGTACAGACCTTCTTTTTTCTTTGCCTCCATCGTGCCCGGACGGATCTCTTTCACGGAAACACCACCCTGTGTGATAATTGCTTCACGGAAGCCCCGTGTTCCGGTTACTGTAAACGGGAAATGCGTGATCAGCTCTTCAAAGTGCTGACGCTCCGCTTTCGATACGGCATTGACCTGTTTGTACGGGTCGATCCCGCCAAGAGAGAGCATCACCGGAAGCAGTTTCGCCGGGAACAGACTGTTGATCACGTTGCGGAACTGTTTGTTCCGGTTTTCCTCAAATTCACGCAGGATCCGCGCATCCAGCTGTTCTTCCGTGAGTGCCGGCTTCAGGTTCAGATATCCTTTCAGCGGCTGCTGTTCCAGTGCTTTTCCGATGTAGGAGCTCGCAGAAAGCCCCAGCGGGCCGGAAATTCCGAAATGTGTAAACAGCATCTCGCCGAATCCATCGAACAGCGTCTTTTTGCCGTTTTTAATCGTCATCGTCACATTTTTCAAGGAGAGTCCCTGCAGCTCACGGATGTACGCTTCCTCTGTTTCCAGCGGCACCAGCGCCGGGCGGAGCGGCGTGACGGCAAGTCCTGCCTCTTCTGCGAAACGGTAGCCGTCTCCATCCGACCCCGTCGTCTGGTACGACATACCGCCGGTTGCGACAACGACATCATCGTAAAAAAGCTCTTTCCCGTTTTCCAGGCGGATTCCTTTCACGCGGTCTCCTTCGAAAAGAAGCTCTTTTACTTTTGTATTCTTATGCACCTGCACATTTTTCCGTTTCAGTTCCGTCTCCAGCGCGCGGATAATATCCGAGGAGTGATCTGACTCCGGGAAGACACGGTTTCCGCGCTCCACTTTTAAGCGGACACCTGCCGCTTCGAAAAACTCCTGTACCTGGGCGCTGTCAAAGCTGTAGGCGGAGCTGTACAGAAATTTCGGGTTTGTCACCACATTCGTGAAGAACTCTTCTGTCGGGCAGTCGTTTGTCACATTGCAGCGGCCCTTTCCTGTGATAAACAGCTTCTTTCCCAGCTTTTCATTTTTTTCATAGAGATGAATCTCTGTCTTTCCGCCGGCGGCAAGCACGGCGGTCATCATTCCGGCGGCGCCTCCGCCGATTACTGCTGCTTTTCTCATGCTTTCTCCTTTACCGGCAGAGCTGCCTTTTTTCCGCCCATGGGACGTGCATCGTCCAGCCCGTTGATTTCATCGTTGCTGTAAACCTGGTACTCATCCCACAGTTTTTCCATGCTCTCAAGTGTCTTTTTCACATCCGCCTGGCGTTTCATGCAGAGCGCCACGACAAGCGCATTGATTACACTCAAAGGGGCCACCAGAGAATCGACGATCGATGCCATATCGCTCTTGGCAATCAGCGTACAGGCTGCATAAACATTCATCGGTGAATGCACACTGTCTGTGATCGTAATCACCTTCGCTTTGCGGCTGTTCGCAAATTCCAGTGCCTTCATCGTACGCATCGAATACCGCGGGAAGCTGATGCCGATCACCACATCATCCTCCGTGATGCGGATCATCTGCTCGAAAATCTCGCTGGAACTGTTTGTCTGTACCTGGCGCACATCCGGGAAAATCATATGGAGATAGAACGCCAGAAAGCTCGCAAGCGGCGCGCAGCTCCGAATGCCGACAATGTAAATTGTCCGCGCAGAAAGAATCGTATCCGCAGCGCGCTCAAAGGCGCTCCGGTCCACTTCTTCCAGCGTCATCTTGATTTTTTCAATATCCGACTGCAGGACGGTCTCCAGAATTTCTCCCTGCGGCACGCGGCCATACGTAAACTGCATCCGCTGCACTGAATTCAGACGATTCATCACCATCTCCTCCAGTGCGCGCTGGAACTCCGGATATCCCGCGTAGCCAAGCTGCATCGCAAAGCGAACCGTTGTCGATTCGCTGACGCCGACCTGCTGTCCCAGGCGCGCTGCCGTCATCGATACGGCCTGGTCATAATGTGCCGTAATAAAATCTGCCAGCCTCTTCTGTCCTTTGCTCAACTTTCCGTAATTTTGATTCAGACGAATGAGGAGATTCTCGTTCGCTGCCTTCTGCTCTTCTGAAGAAGACTGTTCTTTTTCTTTTTTCATGTTATTTTCTTCCTGATTTGTTTTTCCGATCTGCAAATGCCGTTCGGCATCCACATTTTTTCTTTTGGGAGCATCCTGATTCTTTTTCGGACACACCTCGATCTTTTGAATTATAACACGAATAAATTACTGGCGCAATGGCTGAAAAGCTGAAAAGGAAAGCCGGTGTTCTGCATTCCCTTTTTACAGGGAACACAGAACACCGGCTGATTTTTTTACTCAGATTTTATTTAGACCGGATATGCGCCGTCTTTTTTGTCAGCGGCTGCCGGATCTACTTTTGTCTGCTGCGCTTCACGATATTTGAAGAAGTCTACAGCTACCTGCGGGAACAGAGCGTAGGTTAATACATCCTCATCCTGCTGTTTCCACTGCTCGATCTCTTTCTCCAGTTTCGGAAGCTCCGGCTCAAGCAGGTCTGCGTAGCGGCAGGTGATCGGCTCGGTATCGCCGATGCATTTCTTCTGTACTTCCGGATTGAACGGTTTTACAGTTGCACCGTATTTTCCGGCAAGAACGTCTTTTGTCTCTTTCGTTACCATCTTGTAACGCTCGCCCATCAGGACATTGAATACAGCCTGGGTACCAACGATCTGGGAAGACGGAGTAACCAGCGGGCACTCGCCGAGGTCTTTTCTTACGCGCGGTACTTCTTCGAGTACATCGTAGTATTTGTCCTCTGCGTGCTGCTCTTTTAACTGGCTTGTCAGGTTGGAGAGCATACCGCCCGGTACCTGATACAGAAGAGTCTTGATATTTACGCCAAGGTTCTTCGGATTCAAGAGGCCTGTATCGAGCGCTTCGTCTCTCATCGGACGGAAGTAATCTGCGATCTCAGCCAGTTTGTTCTGATCCAGACCAGTATCGTATGGAGTGCCTTTGAAGGTTTCAACCATAACCTCAGTTGCCGGCTGTGAAGTACCCATAGCGAATGGAGACATTGCGGTATCGATGATATCAACACCAGCCTCTACTGCTTTCAGGTACGTCATGGATGCAACACCGGAAGTATAGTGGGTGTGCAGCTGAATCGGAAGATCGGTTGCTTCTTTCAGCGCGGTTACCAGCTCAGTTGCCTTGTACGGAACGAGCAGGCCTGCCATATCTTTAATACAGATGGAATCTGCACCCATCTCTTCGATTCTCTTTGCCATGGTGGTCCAGTAATCCAGGGTATAAGCATCTCCTAAAGTATAGGAAAGTGCTACCTGTGCGTGGCCTTTTTCTTTGTTTGCTGCGCTGACAGCGGTCTGCAGGTTGCGCAGATCGTTCATACAGTCAAAAATACGGATGATGTCGATTCCGTTTGCAATGGATTTCTGTACGAAATACTCTACTACGTCGTCTGCGTACGGACGATATCCCAGGATATTCTGTCCACGGAACAGCATCTGCAGTTTTGTATTTTTGAATCCGTCACGGAGTTTTCTCAGTCTCATCCATGGATCTTCATGCAGAAAACGTAAGGAAGCATCGAAAGTTGCACCTCCCCAACACTCTACTGCGTGATATCCGACTTTATCCATTTTATCGATGATCGGAAGCATCTGTTCTGTTGTCATTCTCGTCGCGATCAGGGACTGATGTGCATCACGCAGAACAGTTTCCATAATCTTGACAGGTTTCTTTTCTACTGCCATTTCTATCCTCCTAAATTAAGTGTTTCTCACTTTTGTTTGTCTTAAGAAGTTATACACCGAAGATCGCCATGAAGGTACCGGCCGCTACGGCTGTACCGATAACACCGGCTACATTCGGTCCCATTGCATGCATCAGCAGGAAGTTCGTCGGATCTGCCTCCGCACCGACTTTCTGGGATACACGGGCTGCCATAGGTACCGCAGATACACCTGCAGAACCGATCAGCGGGTTGATTCTTCCGTGGGTTGCCTTGCACAGTACCTTTCCTAACAGGACACCGCCTGCGGTACCGAATACGAATGCGATCAGACCCAGGGCAACGATCTTTAAGGTGCTGACATTTAAGAATGCCTCAGCACTTGTGGATGCACCAACGGAAGTACCAAGAAGGATAACTACGATGTACATCATGGCATTGGAAGCTGTCTCCTGGAGCTGTTTTACAACGCCGCACTCACGGAACAGGTTACCAAGCATCAGCATACCTACCAGCGGAGCGGTAGATGGAAGGATCATGCAGACAACGATGGTGATAACAATCGGGAACAGGATCTTCTCGAGTTTGGATACGGAACGAAGCTGCTCCATTTTGATTTTACGCTCTTTCTCTGTAGTCAGAAGCTTCATGACCGGCGGCTGGATGATCGGCACCAGTGACATATAGGAATATGCTGCTACGGCAATCGGTCCCATCAGGTGCTGCTGTCCGAGCTTATTCAGAAGGAAGATAGAAGTCGGGCCGTCGGCACCGCCGATGATGGAAATAGCTGCTGCCTCTCTTCCGTTGAATCCCATGAAAATAGCGAAGAAGTATGCCAGATAGATACCAAGCTGTGCTGCTGCACCCATGATAAAGCTGATCGGGTTTGCAATCAGCGGACCGAAGTCTGTCATCGCACCTACGCCCATGAAGATCAGGGATGGGAGGATACTCCACTCGTCCAGAGTAAAGAAATAGTAGAACAGACCGCCCGCATGCTCAAGACCCTGTACGTCGGTATAAGGCTCAGCCATGATGTCCGGGTAAATGTTTACAAGCAGCATACCGAATGCGATCGGTACAAGAAGCAACGGCTCAAATTCATGCTTAATCGCAAGATACAAGAAGAAGCAAGCCACTGCGATCATAACGTAATTGCCCCAGTCCAGATTAAAAAACGCCGTCTGGTGAAGCAGGTTGTTTAAAGTTTCAGTAATCATTTTTTCACCTCCGGTTTTTTCTTACAACGGGCATTAGTTCATGGTTGCAAGAACGTCACCGGATTCTACTGCATCGCCTACTGCTACATTGATGGTTGCTACTGTGCCATCCTGCGGTGCTACAACCGGGATTTCCATCTTCATGGCTTCCAGTACAAGAACAGCATCTCCTGCTTTTACAGCGGTGCCTGCTGCTGCTTCGATTTTGCAGATTTTACCAGGTACAGAAGCAGTAACCTCTACGCTGCCTGCTGCGCCTGCCGGAGCTGCTGCTTTCGGTGCTGCCGGTGCTGCTTTTGGTGCCGGAGCTGCTTTTGCTGCGCTGACAACTGGAGCTGCGCCTGCTGTGGTTCCTTCTTCTACAGTTACGTTATATACATTTCCGTTTACGGTAATGGTGTAGTTTTTCATTGAAAATTTCCTCCTTAAGCTCTTTTGCCTTTTCTGCGGATCGGACGTGCAACATAAGCATCTCCGGATGCAGAAGCCATATCTTCTTCATACATGGCGATTGCAGCTGTAATAACAGCCTGCAGCTCCATATCGTCTGCTTGCGGTGCTGTCTCTTCAACAACCGGTGCTGCGACAGCCTTCGGTGCTTCCTGTACAGGTGCTGCCGGTGCTTTTTTCTTCTTCTTGTCTCCCAAAATGTAATCAAACGAAGAAATAACGAAAATCAGGAAAATCAGCATAACAAATACGGTACCGATTCCGATGATGGTGTTCATGCCGGCCTGGCCGATCAGAACGCCCTTTGACTCCTCAACGGTGATGGTGAGGTCGGTCGGAACTGGTGTTCCGGTGCTGATGTTCCAGAATACGCGGACAATACCAGGATTTTTTTCAAATTCACCCGGAATTGTGCAGGTTACAAAATCTCCGTCTACTTCGAGAGTACCGTCTTCCAGGCTTTTTACCTCTCCGAGGTCAGCCTTTGCCTCTTCCCATGCCTCAGCTGCTCTTGCATAGAACTGCTGGTCGGAAGCTTCCATATTGGCAAGATCGTCATCGCTGTAGGTCATCAGGCTCTGTCCTACCCACTGAACACTGGAGGAGAGCAGAGAATCTACCGTAGATGCCTCAACCGGTGAATAAGCCGGTGTAGATGCCGCATCCGCAAAAACAGGAGCTACGGTCACAACCATGGTGCAGGCTGCGGTAAGGACGAGACTTACTAATTTTTTCCAGTTCTTTCTCATCGTATGCCACCTTCCTTAGACTGTTCCGTGTTTTCTGTCCGGTCTGTCTTCTCTCTTGGTATACAGCATCTCGAATGCGCCGATAACATATTTTCTGGTGTCTTCCGGCTCGATGATGGTGTCCACATAGCCTCTTCTGGCTGCGGAAGTTACATTGTTCTGAAGGGTTGCATATTCAGCTGCTTTCTCGTTGATGGTAGCAGCGTCAGATCCTTCGTACATGATCTTTGCTGCAGATTTTGCATCCATCATTCCGATTTCTGCGTTCGGCCATGCAAATACCATGTCTGCTCCGATGGATTTGCTGTTCATGACAACGTATGCGCTTCCGTATGCTTTGCCGACAACAACGTTTACTTTCGGAACGGTTGCGTTTGCGAAAGCTGCGGTCAGGGCTGCTGCGTTCTTAGCCATGGTTCTCTCAGAGCATTTGGTTGCCTTGAATCCGGTTACGTTTGTGATGGTAAGTACCGGGATGCAGAAAGCATCGCAGAAGTTTACGAAATCTGCTGCTTTTTTGGCTCCTCTTGCGCTTAAGGTTCCATCCATTTTCTCTTTTACAGTTCCGTCCTCGCCGTAGATTTCAGAGCGGTTTGCAACTGCTCCTACGGTTGCTCCGTTTAACTGGATGAATGCGGTTACAACATCTTTTCCGTAAGCGGCTTTGGTCTCAAAATAGATGCCGTTGTCGCTGAGCTGGGAAAGAAGGATTCCGGTATCGCCTGCGCAGTTTGCAAGGTCTGCACATGCACGGTTCAGATCATCCTCGCACTCGGTGTATGCTTCGTCCTCGTTGTTTGCCGGAAGCATAGATACCAGGTTTCTGATCTGTCCGAGGATTTCTTCCTCGGTTCCAGCAAAGTCAACAAGACCTGCTTCTTCGCCCTGGAAATCTGCGGATGCGGTATCACATTTGGATACGTGGTTTCCGTCCAGTGCGTTCGGGGAGTTTACGAAAAGTTTTCCGTTTTTAGACTCCATGAACGTGAAGTCTGTCATAGCCGGGATGAGTGCCATACCGCCGCCGCAGGTACCAAATACTGCTGTGATCTGTGGAATCACGCCGGATGCCATTGCCTGCGCCATATAGATTTCGCCGAAACCGTTCAGAGCATCAGTTGCCTCCTGCAGACGCATACCGGCACAGTCTACCAGTCCGATGACCGGAGCACCTGTTTTCTGTGCAAACTCATACAGTCTCGCGATTTTTTTTGCATGCATTTCGCCGATGGTACCGCCCATCACAGACGCATCCTGGCTGTATACGTATACCAGGCTGCCGTTGATCACACCGTAACCAGTAATTACACCATCGGATGGTGTCTCCATGCCGGCCATGTTGAAATCTGTGCTTCTGGCAGTAACCTGTCCGCCGATTTCCACAAAGCTGTTTTCATCCAGCAAAGAGGCGATTCTTGTGCTCGCTAAACTTTGTGCTGTGTTACTCATTCTTCAAACCTCCATCTTTCTATTTTCATTATAAAATTTTAAACAAATTTTATACAAGTCTATCATATCTGTTTTTTCGTTTTTTTTCAATACTTTTTCTCACCTTTTTGACAGAAAATAGACAGAAAAATTTCAGATTTTTCCTATTATAAATGGAAGGTCAAACTTGATTTTTCCCGGCCTTTCCTTTTTCAAAAAGTCCTGTTTTCTTTCCGCATCGTACAAAAAAGCCGCCCGGCGGCGGCTTTTCTTACACGTTTTTCCTTCGGTTTAATATAGTTCAATGTGAACCGGAATTCCATTCTCATACTGCATCGCCGGTTCGCCAAGAATCAGCGGACGAAGATACGCCATCATCTCCTCGGTCACATCATGACCATCTTCTGTAATCCAGGAAAGCGGCACTTTCTTTTCTTTATTTGCCACTTCCGATACCGGAACGGAGGTATACTCCACGCGGTAAGGATCCGCGGAGATTCTTCGGATCGATGCCATCTGTCCTCCCTGTTTTTCCAGTGCACACTGGCAGGCTTTCATGCCGAGCATACGGGACTCCTCAAGATCGGTCGCACTCGCAAGATGAGCCGCGCACCGCTGCATCAGGTTCAGTTCAATCGATCTTACCTTACAGCCGATACGGTCACGCACCAGCTCTTCGAGTACTTTTGCAGAACCTGCAATGTAGCTGTGCCCAAACTGATCCTGTGCATCGCTCTGCACCTGCTCAGAAACATAGCGGCCCTCGCTGTCATGGATGCCCTCGCTGATTGCAACCAGAACACTGTCCTTCTGTTCCAGTTTTTCCTGCACATCCTTTAAAAACTGTTCGGTGTCAAAGACCGGCTCGCAAAGATAGATCAGGCTCGGCCCTTCTCCGCCGTTGACACGGGACAGTGCAGACGCTGCCGTCAGCCATCCTGCGTTTCTTCCCATGACCTCCACGATGGTCACAGCCTTCTTTTCATATACATGGCAGTCTCTCTCCAGCTCTGCAAAGGTTGCTGCCAGATATTTTGCCGCAGATCCAAAGCCCGGGCAGTGATCCGTTTCGACAAGATCATTGTCAATCGTCTTTGGCGCCCCGACAACAAACACATCGTCCACACCGTTTTCTTTGCAGTACTTTGACATCTTGTCTACGGTATCCATCGAATCATTTCCGCCGATATAAATAAAATAACGGATCTCATGTCTGCGAAAAATTTGAAGTATTTCTTCAAAATCCTCCTTGTTTTCTTCCGGATCGCCCAGTTTATAACGACAGGAGCCAAGCGCTGCTGCCGGGGTCTGCATCAGAAGAGAGATTTTTTCTGCTGAATCCAGTTTTTTTCCAAGATCAAGAAATTTTTCTGCAAGCACGCCTTCAATTCCATTTACCGCACCATAAATATGATCTACTTTTCCGGACAGTACAGCACAGGAAACAACTCCTGCCACCGTTGCATTGATCGCCGCGGTCGGTCCGCCAGACTGCGCTACTAACAGATTTCGCATATGATTTTCCTCCATCTATTCCCACTACTTTCTAAAAGTTTTTCACGAAATCACTTTCGCTTCGTCCTATAGCGTACCATATTTTTTTTCTTCCGTACACCCTGTTTTGCGTTTCCGGGAAAAGCCTGTAGACTTTCACAACGGATTGCAAAGTTTTTCGTTTTTTTCTTGCAGGATTGCCCTTAAAAAGCTATAATAGAAGCAATGTCCACGAAAAGGACGCAGAAAAATATACGTTTCATCAACAAAAAAACTGGAGGTTTTTTTCATGCAGACCAAGCAAGATGGCCGTCTCGGCACCGAAAAAATCGGGAAACTGATGCTCGAACTGGCCCTTCCCTCTGTCCTCGCACAGATTGTAAATGTACTATATAACATTGTAGACCGCATTTATATCGGCCGGATTCCTGATGTTGGTTCCCTGGCACTGACCGGTGTCGGCGTCACGTTTCCGATTATCACAATCATCTCCGCCTTTGCCGGATTCGCAAGTGGAGGCGGTGCTCCTCTTGCCGCCATCGCACTCGGACAGAAAAACCGGGACCGCGCAGAAAAAATTCTTGGAAGCTCCACTTCCCTGCTGCTCTTTTTCTCCGTGTGTCTGATGGCGTTTTTCTTTTTCTTTCAGACACCGCTTCTGTACCTCTTTGGTACAAGCAGCAACACAATCCGATACGCTTCCACGTATATTTCCATTTATCTTGTCGGAACCGTATTTGTCGAGCTGGCTGTCGGATTGAATACTTTTATCAGCTGTCAGGGACACGCACGCACGGCCATGTGCTCCGTTCTCATTGGCGCTGTTATCAACATTGGTCTTGACCCGGTTTTCATCTTCGTTCTTCATATGGGTGTTTCCGGGGCCGCACTTGCTACCATTCTCTCCCAGGCTTTAAGTGCTGCATGGGTTCTTCGGTTTCTTACCTCAAAAAAATCAGGTGTCCGCCTTTCTCTTCGCACCATGAAACCGGATTTTTCCATTTTAGGCTCTGTCATGGCACTCGGCATCTCACCATTTATCATGTCTGCAACGGAAAGTGCCATCACAATCGTCATGAACCACGGGCTACAGACGTACGGCGGCGACCTCTATGTCGGCTCGATGACAATTCTCCAGTCGGTGCTGCAGCTGATTTTCGTACCGGTCAACGGCTTTACGAACGGTGTACAGCCGATCATCAGCTACAACTTTGGTGCAGGCCAGTTTGACCGTGTCCGCCAGACAATCCGGCGCATGATCGCCATTACTTTTACTGCCGCTTTCGTCTACGTTGTATTCGCAATGCTTCGTCCGGCTCTTTTTGCCGGTCTTTTCACGACTGACCCGGAACTGATTGTCATCGTAGAGAAGGTACTTCCGGTTTACATTGCCGGCATGGCAATTTTCGGACTGCAGAGCGGCGTACAGAGTTCCTTCCTCGGTCTTGGCCAGGCGAAGATTTCTCTTTTTATTGCACTGCTTCGAAAAGTCATCCTTCTGATTCCGCTTGCACTCATTCTGCCGCATTTCTTCGGTGTCATGGGCGTTTACTATGCAGAACCGATCGCTGATGTATGTTCTGTTATCACTGCCGTTACGCTGTTTCTCTGCAATATCCGGAAAATTCTTTCAACAGAAACACTTGCAAAAGTGACTCATACCGAAGAATGACAAAAGAGGCGCTCTGCGACCTTTTCCATGCACCACCCATAATCAATTTTCTCGATCGTTTCGGCTGCATAGACGGGATATTCCGCGAGAAGAATCCCGTCTATCGAATACGTAACCGAACCGACCTTTTCTCCTTTCTTTACCGGGGCTTTCAAAAGCTCCGGTAAAAAAATGTCTTTTTCCGGTATTTCTGTCTCTTTCAGAAGAGCGGGAAGCGAGCGCGCCGGATCAAGCGCCGGGCTTGTAAGGGTAAGGCGGGCGCTGCTTTTTACCTGCAGCATCCCGTCGTAAACACCGTCTGCTACTTCAATCTGCCCTGGGTTCCAGCTATGGTCCAGCACGTCACGATACATATACGATTCCAGCCCGTAGTTTAAAAGCTTTGCGGCATCCGCCCATTTATAGTTTTTATGGCTGGGCCATCCGCACGCAAGCAACGACACAATCAGACGCTTTCCATCCCGCTCCAGCGCACCGGTATAACAGTAACCGGCTTTTGCCGTGAAGCCGGTTTTTCCCGAAACAGCTCCATCCATCTGATCCAGCAGTGCGTTGTGATTATAGCAGTTGAACATGTTTTTCTTTTCCAGATCCCAGAAGGTATAGGACCGCGTCTGCGTCACTGCGAGAAACTGGGCGGCTTTCGGTGAAATCCAGACACAGTATCGCATGATCCGTGCCAGATCAGCTGCTGTCGTGTGGTGATCTCCGCCTGCGTCAGAAGCATCGAGACCGTTCGGCGTCACAAAATGCGTATCTGTACAGCCGATTGCTGCGGCTTTTTCATTCATAAGCGATGCAAATTCCTCTACACTTCCGCCGATGGTCTCTGCAATCATTACCGCCGCGTCGTTATGCGATTCCAGCATCAGGGAATACAGAAGATCGCCAAGCAGAAACTGTTCTCCCTCCCTCACACCGAGATGTACTTTCGGCGCTGCGGCTGCTTTAGCCGATGCAGTTGCGACCGTCTGCTCTTGTCCGTTTTCCAGTGCCAGAATGCATGTCATGATTTTCGTTGTGCTCGCCATTGCCATAGGATCTGTCTCGCGTTTTCCGAACAGCACACGGCCGGTATCGCCATCCATCAGGCATGCCGCCGTTGCAAACAGCTGATTCGGCTCGCTCTCCTGCTCTGTCGCAGTCACGGACACACTTCCCAAAAACAGAAGCAGGATTCCCAGGAAAAAACCTGTCTTGTTTCTTCTTTTTCTGTTCAAAATCAGATCCCCCTTGTGTTTTTTCTCTTTAAAAACGGAAAAGCCGGACGCTCTTTTGGGACCGGCTTTTTGTCTGCTTCTTCTTCATTATATGAGGTTTCCTGTAAAATCATGGTAAAATTTCACAAAGTTATTGACACTGCGATCCATATCATGTATAATTCCCCGTGTTTGTATAGAATTACTAAACTTTTTGTTTATTTTTACTGAGATTTCCTGAGAATCCGTATTCAGCAAAAGGATCCCGGGAAAGACTTTGGATGCAGAAAGGATTTTTTATGGAAATCGGAAAAAAAATCAGGGAACTGCGGATGTGGAAAGGGCTGACGCAGGAGGAACTGGCAGATCGGAGCGAGCTGTCAAAGGGATTTATTTCCCAGCTTGAAAACGATGTGACCTCTCCCTCGATCGCCACGCTGGTTGATGTTCTTACCTGCCTTGGAACGGATCTAAAAACGTTTTTCGGCGAAGAGCAGGACAATCAGGTTGTCTTTTGCGAAGAAGATTACTTTGTAAAGACCGCTGAAGCGCAGGGCAACGAGATCGCATGGATCGTTCCGAATGCACAGAAAAACAGGATGGAGCCAATCCGGCTGACGCTGCAAAGCGGCGCGTGCACCGAGATTGATTCACCGCATGAAGGCGAGGAATTCGGCTATGTACTTTCCGGCCGTATTCTCCTTCATCTTGGAGATGAATGCCACAAAGTGAAGAAAGGGGAAAGCTTCTACTATCCCGCTTCCTGTAATCATTATCTGGAAAATCCGGGTAAAACACCGGCCATCATTCTCTGGGTCAGTTCACCGCCTTATTTTTAGATTTTTTACACCGCGTGATTTTCACGAGAAACGGTGTTCCAAATTTCACAACCCGAAAGGAGCATATTACACATGAGTACCAAATTACTTGATCTGGTCAACATCACAAAATCGTACGACGGAGTTACCATTCTGGATGATCTGAATCTTTATATCCGTGAAAACGAATTTCTTACCCTCCTTGGCCCGAGCGGCTGCGGAAAAACAACCACATTACGTATCCTCGGCGGTTTTGAGACACCGGATGCCGGAAAGGTTTTATTTAACGGACAGGATATCACCCAGCTTCCGCCAAACAAACGCCAGCTAAACACGGTGTTCCAGAAATATGCTCTTTTCACGCATATGACAATTGCGGAAAACATTGCTTTCGGGCTGAAAATCAAAGGAAAATCCAAAGCATATATCAATGACAAAATCAAATACGCATTAAAACTTGTTAACCTTGAGGGTTACGAAAACCGCTCCCCGGCGCTTCTCTCCGGCGGCCAGCAGCAGCGAATCGCCATTGCGCGCGCGATTGTCAACGAACCGAAAGTTCTCCTTCTGGATGAGCCGCTCGGCGCACTTGACTTAAAGCTCCGCCAGGACATGCAGTACGAGTTGATCCGTCTGAAAAACGAACTTGGCATCACCTTTGTCTATGTCACCCACGATCAGGAAGAGGCGCTTACCATGTCGGACACGATCGTTGTCATGAACCAGGGTTATATCCAGCAGATCGGCACACCGGAAGACATCTACAATGAACCGCAGAACGCATTCGTTGCAGACTTCATCGGTGACAGCAACATTCTCGACGGCATCATGATTGAGGACCGTCTCGTCGAGATTCTCGGTGCGAAGTTCGAGTGCGTTGATGTCGGATTCGGCAAAAACAAACCGGTCGACGTTGTGATCCGCCCGGAGGATATTGATCTTGTGAAACCGGAGGAAGGTACCATCCGCGGACGTGTCACCCATCTGATTTTCAAAGGTGTTCACTATGAGATGGAGGTTACGGTGAACGGTTTTGAGCTTCTCGTTCACTCTACCGATCTGTTCCCGGTCGGACAGGAAGTCGGCATCCATGTCGATCCATTTGATATCCAGATCATGAACAAACCGGAATCCGAAGATGAGGAGGCGGCAACTGTTGAAGAGTAATAAATTAAAGAAATGGCTGGCAGCACCTTATGCCGTCTGGGCTGTTGGTTTCATCATCATCCCGCTGATCCTGATTCTCTACTATGCGTTCACCGGGGAAGAAGGCGGCTTTACCCTTTCGAATTTTGCCTACGTTGCAACGAAGGAAAACATCAAGGCACTCGGCCTGGCTCTGTGGCTCTCGCTGCTCAGCACAGTACTCTGTCTTGTCCTTGCTTATCCGCTTGCCATGATTCTGGCAAACCGGAACGTCAATCAGACCAGCTTTATTGTGCTGATCTTCATTCTCCCGATGTGGATGAACTTTCTGCTCCGCACGCTTGCATGGCAGACACTGCTTGAGAAAAACGGCGTCATCAACAGCATTCTCTCGTTTTTTCATCTGCCCGGCATTTCCATCATCAATACGCCGGGAGCAATCATTCTCGGTATGGTCTACAACTTCCTGCCGTTTATGGTTCTGCCGATCTACAATGTCCTGATTAAGATCGACCGCGATGTCATCAACGCAGCAAGAGACCTTGGAGCGAACAGTGTACAGACTTTTCTGAAAGTAACGCTGCCGCTCACCACGCCGGGTATCGTAAGCGGTATTACCATGGTATTTATCCCGGCGCTTACAACCTTTGTTATTTCCGACCTGCTCGGCGGAAGCAAGATCCTTCTGATCGGAAACGTCATGGTGAACTCCATCATTTCCATTCTGACCGCTGATATGACAACCGGATTCATCGGCTTCCTGATCTCGACGTGCGTCATTACTGCGTTCGGAGAGATCATTCCGCAGGCCTACGGGTCGCGCCACGCGCTGGAGATCGGCGCCATGTCGGCGACGCTGGTTCGCGTGATCATCGCGATTCTGTGGATCATCTGCAAGCCGGTGTCGATGATGCTGGACTACTTCCTGGGCGATGAGCTGGGCGCGGTGTACAACCGGTACCAGCTCTACACGATGTTTGAGCTCTACAAGGAGCACAGCACCTTCCGCAAGGACACGATCAGCACCATGCAGGGCGCGCTGGTGATGGACACGAAGTCGATTCTGGACTTCATGCACCCGCTGGACACGGTGTACATGCTGCCGGACACGACCATGCTGGACTACGCGACCTGCCTGGACATCTTCCGCAAGGGCTACAGCCGAATCCCCGTGTTCCACGACGACCGCCAGAACATCGTGGGCGTGCTGCACGTGAAGGAGCTGATCATGATCGACCCGAACCAGTGCGTGAGCGTGCAGTCGATCCTGAAGCTGTTCCCGAGCAGCATTCTGGTGATCAACTCGAACCGCACGGTGAGCGACTCCATCCGCGACATGGTCAACTCCCACACGGAGCTGGCCTTCGTGTCGCGCACCATCGAGAACAAGGACATCGACAACACCATGGAGATCGCCGGCATCATCACTCTGGAGGACTGCATCAAGGCCGTCATGCGGCTGGAGCTGGTCGACGAGACCTCGATGATCGAGGCGCGCAACGCCTCGGGCTCGCTGATGAGCGTGTTCAACAACCTCACTCTGAACAGTCTGGACGCCACGACGCTGGACATTCTGGGCTGCTTCATCAACCAGGCGCTGGGCAACCAGGGCTACCACCTCCCCGAGGACGTGATCCGCAACCTGATCCGCGAGGGCACGATCCTCAAGGTGACGACGAGCGACCCGCCGCTGTACGAGGTGGGCAAGCCGTGCGACTTCGCGACGATCATCATGCAGGGCGTGTTCACGATGGTGGTCGGCGAGGACCGCATGGTCACCGAGAAGCCCATCTTCTCCGTGATCAACCTCTCCAGTCTTCTGGAGGACAACTTCATGTAGGCGCGCGCGAGGAGCCTGATTTCTAGATCTTCGGTCTCGCTGGAGCTGCATGAGCGGCCCATCGTGGACATGTTCACCAACAAGGTCACCGGCTTCAACTGCGAGGGCTACGTGCTGAAGATCACCCGAGCGTAGGCGTGGGAGTGGCTGGTAAGGCGTAGGGCTGCGGACAAGCTGAACCTGAAGTCGAGACTGGTTCCGCTGCGAAGCAATTCGATGAGTGTGAATGGAGCGGGCGGCGGCGGCGGCGGCTCGGAGTACAGCGTCACGCTGCCTCTGGAGATCGAGATGCCGAGCGAGAAGGAGGATAAAAAATGAGGGGTATCTATCTGCTTTTGAGTGTTTGTTCGACAGATGCATTTGGCAATTCAAAGTCTTCGAAAATACCATTTCGTGTAGGGAGTGAGAGGACCGTCGCAGCGAACTCACTGGGTGTAGAGCCATGGCAGATGTGAGTAAGTTGAGCGATGAACAAGTCGACCAGGTTTTTGAAGACTGCTTGAATCTGGAGAACACCTTCTACAAGAAGGGATGGGATGACGGGATTGCCAAAGTCAACAAGGAGGCCGTTCGCGATGGAGAAGACTACGGGTATTGATTTTTATATGGATAGGTGATACGCGTAGGAAGCTGTACGGATTTACCACTTCCAGCATCATTCATTACTGCAAGTCGATCTTGGCCACATTGGTCCGTGATGCTGTGACCGATGAGATGAACGCGATCACGTAAGATCGGCTTGCTTTTCTGATCCTTCAGGCAAGCCAAGAAGCAGGCGATGCGAACTCTAATCATTCGCATTGAAAAGATGGAGGTACGTCCGCTCGTTCTGGGGTCGATCCTAGGCGGAAGAAGCGTATGATCAAACGAATCTGGTATCCATGGTGAAGCAGTTCAACGTGCTCATGGACCGCGTGGGACTGCCTGCCATGAAGTAGGTGGAATGGATCTCGGTGTAATGTAGAATTTTAATTCCTGGCGAGAAGGAAGACGTATCCTTTTAATTCCTCTCATTTGTTTGTTGAAATACGTAAAAATAGCGGAAAGGGGAAAGATAACGATATCCCACGATCTCTCATTTGCTTATTCAGGTGATAATTTGATTGGATTCAAGATCTTCTTGACCTCAATTTTCATTCTACCATTTGACGGATGATTGAGATTGATGTTTACTATGACTTTGCGTGTCCGTGGTGTTATGTAGGATTACTTCGTCTTGATGCAGTATGGTAAAGTATTTTTTGGTAATCGGTAGGCGCTTTCGCAGTTCCATGAAAAAGTAGATGTCCGAGGTCACACTGTACCCTTTGGTGTCTTTGTTGATTTTAGTATATGATTGATCCTGGGACATCTCTGGATGGGGAAACAGTTGAAGGGTGCGTGGCGGCTGAAATGGCTTATTCTCAGATATTCTATGCGTAGATGGGGCTCAACTGACTGGATCAATGGACTAAGGCAAAGTGGAAGGAAGGACAGGATAACGTTCAGCAATTGGAAGTAGGATTTGCAATCCGTTCGTCACATGAAGATTTTGGCCGAATTCGTTCAACGCCCATCGTGTGATGATGTACGCTCGGTCCGTAAATTTTAAGGACGTTCACAATCTTGCCCTTACTATCTACAACGCCGCTTATGAGCAAGGAGAAAATATCAGTTTAGTTGAAACACTTAACCGTTTGGCAGAACAAGTCGGATTGTTCGGAGTCAAAGAAATGCTGCAATCTGACAAATTCATCGAGGAAGTTTTAGAGGAGGACGATTTCGCTAAATGCGATCTTGAAATTCAGTAGTGCCTTTGCTTTGCGGCTAACGCTTAGAGGAGTTCCCTACTTCATCGTGAATGATCGGTTCTACTTGGAGGGAGCCAATCCACCTTCTGCCTTTCTTAATGTTTTTCAAATCATGGAGAGGATGCTGGCCAATGAGAAGGCTTTGTGTATCGATGGCAACTAGGTATCTGCTTGCCATCTATATTCCTTTGGGATATTTTTATATTAATATAAACCTATTAATACCTTGCACACTCCACTGTTTGTTCGATAGTTTCAGAAAGGGTTGCTATTCATGGTTTGGTCTTCCGGAGAGAAGCCGCTTTTGGACAGGAACGTTCATGTGGGCATCGTGGGACTCGGAGGATTGGGATGCGAGGTTGGAGCAGCGAATGGGTTGAATGGTAGGTCGCAACTCTACTTTGTATGGAAAATGTGAACGAATTTACGCTGATTGACATGGATCTGGTCGAAATTGGAAATATGCGAAGACAGATACTGTTTTCGGCAAGAGACATTGGTTCTTACAAAATCGATTGTGTAAAGCGAGCACTACTGGATCGGAATCCCAATGCTCAGGTCCAGTTATTCAAGCAGGCATTTCAATCAGTGGACAAACGAAAGCTCGCCTCAATCCAAGTTATCTTCGGGTGCACAGATAATCTGGATGCGAGGGAAGCTATCAACCAATTTGCGCTCACTCACTCGATTGTATACATCGATGGCGGGTCTTCCGGATTTGGAGGCCAAGCCCAGCTGATTATTCCCGGAGTCACTCCGTGCTTTCATTGCCTTGCTTGCCTGTTTTCGACAGAAGCTCGGCAGATTCCCTTGTGCACGATCCGCTCCCGTCCCACGCGTCCAGAACACTGCATTCTGTACGCCTCAACGGTTCTGTGGGAGAACATCTTCCATTCTCCTTGCGATGTCGATGACGAATCG